>OCVV012872825.1_pt1 | contig 58763 bp, 55 predicted proteins | sample 1539721 | NCBI WGS metagenome assembly OCVV01 (sample SAMN02144230, study PRJEB22623) | gut metagenome | biome: sheep rumen | host: Ovis aries | place: New Zealand
TCACACCTCCTTTTGCCTCTACCTTCTCCGGTTTCCGCGTCCACGCCATTTGATTATATATCTGTTCAAAAGTCATATTCATACTCTATAACATTACGCAAATGCGCCCTGCCTCTTTAGTAAAGATGGAAGGATAACGGCAAATACAAGCATAGACCTGTGCACTCGTCACGGGCTTGCCGTCCTTGCGGATGTGCCAGCCATTGCGGTTGATAGCAGCGGCTATCTGGTCAGTTGTCTTTCCATGACCATCCGACATGATGGCATACGTTATGGCTTCCTCAAGCTTCATTAGTCAATCTTTAAAACTCTCTTCGCGTCTGCCAATATCTTATCATGGTCGAAGGCCAATGGCGGTAAGTCATTCAGCGGCCACCATTTGGCTGCAGCGGCATCGTCAGCAGCAGTAGCTTCCGGCATGGTCGTCATGGCAGTGTAGGCTGCTGTGATAACACGTCCACGTGGATCACGCTCTACGTTGGAATAGATACCAGAGAGTTGCATACCGGTCAGAACAATGCCTGTTTCCTCCTCCAGCTCGCGCTCGGCACAACGAGCCACCGTTTCATCCATCTCCAGAAACCCGCTGGGAAAAGCCCAGCAACCTTTGTACGGCTCGTTGCCACGCTGAATAAGCAGCACGAATGTCTGTCCGTCTCGTTCAGCAAAGAGCACGGCATCTGCCGTCACCGAAGCACGCGGATATTGGTAGGCATAAAGCCCATCTTCTGTTAATTTATAGTCTTTCATACTCTTATAATCTCCTTAAATGCGCGGTAGTTGCTGTCGTCGTGCGGGCGGCAATAGACCGCAAACTCAATCGTTCGGAAATAATGGAGATATTCCGGCAGTATGTTAGCGTATGCCTGTGCCACAACAGCGGGATCATTTTTGAAGGCTCCGCATCCGAAAGCACCGAGTATCAGTACTTCCGCTCCGTTAGCTGCAGCCGATTCAAGAATCAATCTCCCGCGTTTCTCATGTATCGCCAATAACTCTTCCGGTGTAACATCTACATGTTCGCCATCAGAAGGGTTGTAGCGATTAGTAGTCACCTCGCGCAAGGTCGGTGCAGCACTACTAATCACATCTACCATGAACGGTTTGTCCAACGGCTGCAGGTCATCGTCTTTGAACACCACCACATCCTTGGTATATATGATATCGTCGTTATGCAGCGGATTCTTTGCTTTGCGATGCGGTGTGTAGAACACGTCCCACATCCGTTTGTCATTGAGGCAGGGGTAGAGTGTCGATACGCGGCATAAGCATTCTTCTTGCGCACTGGCACCACGGGTCACACCTCCGCCCGGGCTTGTAGATGAGGCGAAGTTGAGGACGGCTACTTTGAGTCCTTGTTCGGCATACGGGCGTGCCGCTTCGAACGAACGGTTCTTGGTTACGATTACCTGAGCCGGTTCCGCATAAGGTGGTGTCGGTAAGGCGATAGGCTGCCCTTCGGGATAAAATACTTGCGAAGCGATACTGCTCAATACGGCCTGCTGTAACCGGCTGTCGCTCTCTATGCGCGACATAGTGTCTTTAAAAACTGCGATGCGCTCATTATGCGCCTGTACATTGAAAAACATAGATTCAATTGATTTAAGATTTACGACCGTGATAGTATGTTGGTTTCAAACTCCGTCATGATTTGGCGGAAGATTTCCGGCATCTTCGCATAGGCTCGTTCATACCATTCCTCGGGTATAGTCCATCCGGGTGTAGCAATAGCTATGCTGCCCGCTATAGCCGCTTGGGTATCGGCATCGCCTCCAAGGGAGACGGCGTTGCGGATAGTCTGCTCGTAATTATCCGAATATAACCAGCAGCAGATAGCTTGCGGCACCGAACCATCGCAAGTGCCGCTGAACTCATAGTCGGGACGAATCTGTTCCGGAGTATGGCTCAAGTCATATCCGAAATGTGACTCTATGTATTCACGAATCTCCTCTTTGGAATGACCTGTGCGATTTAAGAAGATAGCGGTAGTAACAGCTTGCGCTCCGCGTACTCCTTCATCTGTATTATGCGTAACCCATGCTGCCTGACGAGCCAAAGCAAGTGCTTCCTCTAATGTCTGCGCAGCCCATCCGATAGCGCCTACACGCATAGCGGCTCCGTTGCCATTTGAACCACAGGGAGCATCATCTTTTCGAAAGATAAAAGAGAGTGTAGTACGAGAGAATCCTATACGCCAATACTTACGGCCATACAAACGCATAAGGTCAATGAGCCGACGATTCGTCCGTTCGCCCATTAGCCATTCGGCGATAGTGAGCGTAAAAACCGTATCATCGGAAAAACGGCTACGTTTAGCAAAGGCTTCAAAATTATAGTCTTTGGTTCGTTTTTCCACAGGACGCTCATACGGCAGACCGATGATGTCTCCGCAGACAGTTCCCATGAGTGGATTTTGAGTCATAGAGGTTTTCGTGCAGTTATACTTCTTGGCGAGTACCAGGAATCAACATATATTTGCCTTTGACATCTTCTATCTCAATGTGCTCACGCTTGATGATACGCACATTAGCGGGATTGAAGATTGCACAGTTGCGAAGTCCGTCGGGCTTGGTCTGCGCTTGCGGCCATACGTTGGCAATCACGCCAATGGCATCAAGAAACTCCGCTGCCGCTTTCTCTTCTGCAAAAGCAGCTTTCTTGGCCCCCGTGAGCGTGCATCCGAGCCATTTACGGAACTCCTTGCCTTGCTGAAGGAACTTGGCAGGAACAGGCTGACCGAGTTTCTGCTCCACCGCGCAGATGATCGATGCGGGAACAGGCAGCGCAGAAACCAGATGGTTCCCTTTCGTCAGATCCGGAATCTCCACCGTATAGAGATAATGCTCAGGGGTAAGGGCGCACTTGCGCGGCTGGGAATAATGGACAGCAGATGCTTCCGACTCGGTCAAATAGACTCCATAACCGAACTTGATACCTGTGCCATCACCAGCATTGTTGAGTTCAAAATTCCCGAAGAGGCTCGGGCTGCCATGAAAGAAAGTCATCATAGCCTAATTATTTTAAGTTGTTCATAAAATCCAATGCATCGGCAGGAAGGCTGTATTCCAGTTTGCCGTTATCACGCAGTTCCAGTAGCAGTCGTCCAAGGAGGTTGGGACCTACATATTCGTCTCCGCGAAGTACCGCTCCCCAAGTGTCAGCATCTCTGCCTCTCATGTGTGCCGTCTCGTCCTCAACGATAAACATACCTTTGCTTCGTTCCAGTTCTGCGCAGAAGGCTTCGGACTGCTCGTACTTGAGCGAGAGGCAGAACTTCATCGCGTCCACGATCATTGATGGCCAATGGTCGTGCAGCCATTCGGGATGGGCTTTGTAGATATGCTTCATGTGCATCTTCATGCCCATGCCGGCTTTGACGCTCATCATATCTTGCGCCGCTTCGGGAATATCGCCACGCAACTTCATCATATGAAAGAGGCGTTCTGTGCAATCGAAAGTCACACCATTGACCAGAACGGGCACCATAGCAAAATTACCGAAGATTCCCCACTCTTCACTCGTCTTACGGATGCAAGCCGTTTGAGCGGCAGGATAGCGTTCAATGCTGTAGTACTCGGGATAGTTGTCCCGAATCATCTCATGTATTTTCATTGTTTTACTGTTGTTTTTCATTGCGAATCAATCCTTTACTTGTCATATAACTCACGCTACGCGAGGCAATGGCAGCCGCCTTCTTCAGGACCTCAGTAACCTCCTCTTCAGCTAACTGCGCGATATCAGTTTTCCCCCGTTTGCACAACTCTGCGAGGATGACGGATGTAGTCCAGTCGCCTGCGCCTTCCCAGTCCACTTCATTAGGATTGGGCACGGGCTCAATATGCTTCCAGCCCATCCCCTTCAGATTAAACTCCATACCTTGTTCGCCTAATGTGCGAATGAAGAGCTTGTCTCTGTATTGATCAACGAAGGCGAGATCGGTAATGCGTGTGCCGGAGAACTTGATGATATCGCTGGCTTCGACGCACCGGAGGAACTTCTTCTGCTCTTTGTCGTTTTCGGGTTCGAAGTAAACAAGCACGCCTTGTTGTTTCAATGCAACGGCCAGTTCACGGGGTCCTGCTTCTGCTGTGTCGAAGAAATACGCATCGGGGGTAAAATCCAGTTGCTTGAGAAAAGCCTGCACTTCATCTTTGCGCATCAGTTTCCGTTTCGGGAAGCGGCTGTTGGGGGCCGTTGCGCGATGACTCATGGCATGGTGACCGTTTTGATCCAGTTTGTGGATACAGGTCATCAGCGTCGTGCCGCCATTCGGGCTGTTCTGTACGAAGCGCGTGTCTGCGCCGTAGTGATGCAGACTCGCGGTTATCTTCAGTCCTTGCTCCGAGTCATCGAAATGGCCGATGGGGAAAGTATCGACGCCTAAATAGGGCAACATAGTCATCACATTGCCGCAGGTGTTACCCACTTCCTCTGCAATCAGTTTGTCTACGAAGGGATGGCGCTTCATAGCGATGTCGAAGCCTTCCGGGTACTCGCGCTGGAAGATGATGTCCAGCCCTATGTTTCCCGTACCAAGGATACGTTGTATATTCCTCATAGTATTCATATTAGTCTTCAGGTTCTGTCAATCCGAGTATCTGTCTTATCCGAGGCGCGCCGTGCATATTACCGGAGTGTACCCAGCACATCGGTAGCGACACATTCTTCTCCTTACAATACTCTACAAACCACGTAGCAACCTGTCTGCCATCCGGCTCATGATCCCCCTTACGCGCTTGCAAATCATGGTCGAAGCATACCACCCCGGGCATGTCATGCATCAGGATATAGTCCTGAAACTCCCTCATATTCTTCACCCATACAAAGCGAGGCGAGTAGTGAGGATAAACCTTCTCATTCAAGAACGCCAGCGTTCTTCTGTGCGTATCACTCGCCAGCTTCTTTGCCAGCCATACTTCAGGGTCGCGATGGTTATCTAACCACAAAACAACTAATTCTTTCTTATTCTCCATATCATTCATATTTTCATTCACACTGCAAAAGTAGTACAAATTTATGAATAATAAAAATTTTGGAGAAAAAATAATCGTTCCTCCGGATAAGAACAGGCTAAAAGCATGAACTATAAACTAATAGTAATAATTTTGCCGAGTGTCGCATAATAGAGCACATCTTCACGGAGAGTCAATCCTGCTGATTTAATAGCCTCACTGTATGCAGCAAGTTGCCCCATGTATTCCTCCGGATTGGGTTCTTCTTTTTTGGTGTTCTTGTAGTCTACCAATACCACTCCGTCCTTCGTGTACCATAATAGGTCCATTTCTCCGTGTACCAATTGTCCGTTCTCGCTTAGATGCGCAAAAGGCAGTTCATGTTTGATAGCGTTTGGTGCTCCATAGGTCTTCGTGAGATATGCGTAGAGCGATTCAATCGCCTCAATCACTTCTTCTGCGCGTATAGCGGTTCGTACTTCCTGCGAATAGGAATCGATTATCGTTTGCGCCATCCGGATAGATGCCTCTTTACCTTTCGCAGGATTATAAGCCGCGTAGATATTATGGATACATGTGCCTATAGCGGACATCCCGGTTAACTGTTCATCTGCATGAAGCGGAATATGCCTCGCCTCCACGGTCTTTGTCTTGTAATCCGTCTTCGGACGTTTTGCCTTACTCGGGTTAATGGCATACGTGAGCTCGCTTCCATCTCTGTGTGTCGCTTCGGTATCTATAGTCAGATATCTTTGCGTCCCTTCTCGTGGCGCATATACCGGGGCTTCTTTGTCTACTGTAACGTAAACTAGCATATCCCTTGCACGTGTAAGGCTCACATAACGCAGTCGTTCTTCATCCGCGCAGATACGTGTTTTTGATTCCTCGAAATAGGATTCCGATAACAAGCACGGCAGCATCGTGTCATCACATCCTGCCGAAGGGAATACTCGCAACCAATAGGTGCGATCATCCTTTCTCTGTTCTCGGATGCCAAAGAACTCGTTGGATACTATCTTCTTGTCTTCTGCGAATTCATTATCGATATTGTAATATATCACTATCGGCCATTCCAATCCCTTCGATTTATGCATCGTCAAGATTTTGACCGTATTACTGGTCATATTCAGGTTGGTTTTGGCATCCGCCTCTTCCATGTATTTCGCAAAATCAGCATACGTCGGTTTGGATATCTCCAGTATCTTGCAATGGTCGTCGTATGTTTTCGCTAATCGCAGCAATCCGCTGATATTGCTTCTTCGTATCTCGGCATCGCCCCATTGGGCTACGAGGCCATACAGATTAAGACGGTCCACAAAAGCGCACATCGTTTCGTACACCGGTTTAGCATAGTATTCCTTACTGATGGCGTCTATCTGCTGTATCAGTTCATCATCCTGTTTCCATTCTGCTTCACCCTCAAATTGCCGCTTCCCATCTTCGCCAATCGACACTCGGATCTTTGATAAATAGTCATCAACCAGTTCATCAGTAGCGATATTTTTCATTAGATGCAGGATGTCTGCTCTGAGGTGAGAACGACATTTGGCGCTAAGATGATATTGCATTAATGCCATTAGCAATGCTTCCTCAATAGGGGTAGCATTCGCGTCTTTTGCTTCGGGAGCAAAGAATGGTACATTCTGTTCTCTTAATGCCTTGGCAATTTTGGCAATGGTGCTGTTCTTCCGTACCAGGATAGCGATATCTCCGTACTGTGCCGGACGAGTGACCTCTGTACCTTTGGGTTGGACGAAAACTTTCTTCTCCCCGTCCACTAATTCATAGATCTCATGTGCGAGATTGCTGAAATCGAGGCTATTGCCCTCTTTTTTAATACTCCATTCGTCCAAATACTTTTGTTCACTTAATACATCCGCTCTCTTGGGGTCCAATTTTATTTCACCCTCTGCCAATGAAAATGGTGCTTTATCGAATACTTGCAAGAAAGTTCTATTTACATGTTCCACTAATGCATGGCGAGAACGATGATTGTCGTGTAATGTATCTCGGATACAACCATTTTCTTTGTCTATGATTCTATCACTCACTTCTTTAACCAAAGCAGTATCGGTCCCGCGGAAGCCATAGATAGCTTGCTTGGGATCGCCCACCCAAATACTACGCTCTACGACATCGGATATGCGTCTGAAAATATCTACCTGCATCGGATTGCAATCCTGGAATTCATCTACCAACACTAATTTGTATTGTTTCAGCTCCTCTTTCACTTCCTCGTGTTCAAGCAAACGACAGAACTCCACCTCCATATCGTTGAAATCAAGCATCTTATGCTGTTTCTTATAGGCAGCATATTTATCTTTCCATGCACAAAGGATATCGAATAATTTGTTGACGATAGCAATCATCGCCTCCTTTGCTTCCTTGGAGAATGCTGCTTTGGCTGCTGCTTTTGCAAACTCTTCGTGTACCTCATCCGTACCTGCCAAAGCTTTGAAAGGAATGACTCCTTTTGCTTCTTTAGGATCGTAAGTATTTAATAAAGCCAATCTTTTTACCGCATAGGCATTTAATGTCCCATCTTTTTTAGTAGGAAGATTGTTAATATATGCCTGCTTACACCGCTCATATTCTTCCGGATCAAACCCATTGCGACTCCATACATCTTCAATCTCTTGTATGGATCGCTCGCGACTCTCTGTTAGGTCATCGATATGATAATACCGCACCTTATCCACCATCGTCCGCAACCAATCGCGCCAATAGTTTACATAAGGCTTCGTGATAGTGCCATCTTTTTTCTTTAGATCCAGCACTTTGCGCCATCTCTCAAAATCCTGCATATCCTCCTCGGATACATTTTCGAAGAGCGACCTGTCCACATAGAGTTTGAAGTCATTCTCATCCATCTGCTGGGTCTCGGGACTGATACCGGCAAGATACCAGTATTTCTGAAGAAAACTGAGGCATACAGAATGGATAGTGCCTATCATGGCTGCCTCCATCTCGTTGGCTTTATCCGGCTGACCCAATTCCAGTAATTTCTGTTTTGCCCGTTCGCGCATCTCTTGTGCTGCGGCACGGGTAAAGGTGGTCATAATGATTTGCGAAGGCTGAACTTCATTGTTGATGGCATCCACCAACTCTTTGATGATTCGCGTGGTTTTGCCGCTGCCGGCGCCTGCGCTGATGTATGTGATATTCTTCATAGTCGATTATTGCAATTTAAGGTTCTTTAAAATCAAATGCTTTGGATATTCGTCTTTTTTGGCATCATAGGCAATCGTTCCATTATCGATTTGCTCTAATTGTGCTGTTCGGTTCAGCAACCATTCGTCCCATTTCGGTTGCGCACCTTCCGGTTCTTCGTATAGTTCCATCATGGGGAACAGATAGTATGCATACCATGCTACCGGTCCTTTCTGCGCCTCTACGGCACGCTTGTACATGTATAGTTGGTAGGCTTCGCCGTTTTTGATACCTTCCTGATACACATCGCGCGTGGACCATTTAAAATCAAAAATAACAAGATTACCATCCTTATCTTCCAATAGCATATCTACAAACCCATGCGGATTGTCAAACGGTTTGAATGGTGTATTTACCTCATATTCACACCGGAGTGGTTTGAGTTGTTTTTCTTCGATAATCGCTATCAGTTTGACAATCGATTCGTGCAATTCGTCCTTGAAAACAGCGAGCATATTTTTATTCTCCTCAAGATTCAAAAAGGCTGCAGCTTCCGGTTCTTTCTCCATCGCGTCTTTGTAGAGACTCTCAAATTGTGTTTCATAACGATTCTGTATATCTACAAAAGAATAAGCTCCATCTGGATCTTTGTTTACTAGCAGCTCCACTACTTTATGCGCCACTTTACCCTTCATCAAATTTTCATTGGGCTCCTCGTCATCTTCCGGAGCAGCTAATCCGCCGATGTTCTCCAATACATAATCTATCGGCTTATCCACCAGTGTTTCGATAGTGGAATAGCTATCCGATGGTTGCAGGATATTTTCTCCGGTAGCACGATGCGGAGCGATATGCAGTTCTTCTATCTGCTCCAGTTTGATGATTTCCGCTTCTTTCGTCGGAAGAGCAATCTCCTCCCCTTTCTTGCAAGCCGCATCATAAGATAGCTTATTCTGCTTAATAGAAGTGATAATTGGATGCTCGCCGAGCGATTCGCCTTGATGGCATTGGGGTGCAACCAGCACCCATTCGTCGATGCGGTTCATCAGCGTGTATAACCATTGTGCCTCTGCGGTCGCTCGCTTCTCTCGACTAACGAGCTTGAGATTCTCCAGTTCCGCCATTTCCGCTGCAGTCAGGAAATCATACGGATACAGGCTGCGGCCATTGCCGGCGCAGTCCAGCCATACCAGGCATCGGGGCGTCTCCACTTGGTCAAAGATAGTCGGTGCGCAATGCGGACAACCTACGCGGTCTGCACGCCAGTTCTCACCTCCGATAGCGGTCATGGTGTCTATCAGCCGTTTCTCGTCGGCGCAAACCAGCATCGTCTCCTTGTCGTATGTCAGCATCGGCAGCAGTTGCCACCCTTCGTATTGCTCGTAGGGCATAAGAATCGTGCATTGGTGATTCTGTGTGTCCAATGCCGCATCGCGTTTCTCCATCTTGTATTCGGCATGAAGCAGATCCAATACCTCTTTGATAATCGGATGAATCAGTTCGCTCGGAACATGCACTTCTACTGCGTCCTCCTTCTGTAATATCTCTTCTCCTGCTTGTAGTTTATCCAGTACTTGCCGCCAGCGGTCAGCCTTGCTCGGATAGGCGCTGATGGCTTTGTCGCAAGCGGATAGTACACGCAGTTTGGCGTTCTTGGAATCCGCCGTCATCTCGGCTTTCCATCCCGCCATCACCAGCGTGTCGCGCCATTGAAGCAACTGTTTGGCTGTACCGGTTGGGTCTGCAGCAAGCGAATCGACAAAAGGCGAATCGGCTTGTGCCTGTAATGCTTCCCCGTACGGAGTGATACGCGTGTCGTCTTTGTCTTCTTCGTCCGCTATCGTTTGCGGCATACCGGCCCGCATCAATAGTTGTTCCAACAATCCTGCATCGCCTGTTGCGATGGTATCCCATAGATTATGGGTAATAAACGCTTCTTTCGTAAAGAAAGGATTATACAGTATTTTCATAAGGAGTAGAATAAATAGGTTACTTATAATATTACCACTTCAGCGGTAGAAACTCCCTTTATATTTTTATGTACCTGAATCTGCTTCTCAATCGTTTTCAGCTCCGGCACATGGGATATCACACCAATCAATCGGTTACCTTCTTGCGATAGTTTTTGCAAGGTGTTTCGTGCCTGAATACGGCTGTCCTCGTCCAATGAACCGAAACCCTCATCCACAAACATGGTATCCAAATGGATGCCGCCGGCAGATGATTGTATCTCGTCGCTCAGACCAAGCGCCAATGAGAGAGAGGCCATGAAGGATTCTCCGCCGGACAGACCTTTTACAGTACGGATGGTTCCGCTATGATGGTCAATTACATCGAGATCCAATCCGCTCTGCTGAGCGTTATTGGAGGCTTCTTTCTTGCGACGCAACTCATATTGGTTATTGGTCATCTTCAGCAGTCGCAAATTGGCTTTGCGGATGATACGCTCGAAATAAGCAGATAGGATATAGGTCTCCAGCATGATTTTCTCTTTGCCGGACAGCTGACCGGACATGGTGTCGTTTAGCGTCTTAAGCCATTGATACCGCTCTTCAATACCTTTCATCTCTTTCTCTTTTTCCGCCAGCCTTTCTTTAGCGGATTGGTTCTGACTTGTCCTGCCTTCGATTGCTGTTACAAACGGAGCGATACGGGTATTTATCTCATTTTGAGCCGTATCCCGTTTGGTTTCTTCTTCAGCTTTGTTGATATCGACAATAGTTTTCAGGGTCTCTTCCAGCGTTTTGATGGTTGCTGTTGCTTCCGCAATCTTTTGTTGGATGGCGGTCAATGTGCTTTGGGCGGTCTCGATGGCTTGCTGTTTAGCATTTGCCTCATTTCGTAATCTTTCGATCTCCGCTTTGGCAGCCGCCTCATCTTTGAACTTGCATTTATTTTTCAGCGCAGCTATTTGTTCGTTCGCATTTTTTTTGTCGGCTTCAGCTTGGGTTTTGGCAATAGCTATTGATTGTTTTTTTACTTCCTGTTCTTTGCGTTTTGTCTCGTTCTGTTGCAGCAGGGAAGGAATAGCATTCTTGCGCGTTACCTTTTGGGTAATTTCTTTTAATTGATTTTGCAATCTCTGAATCTGCTCGGGCAACTGTTTCAGTTCGGCTGCATCCGCACTATATCCCAAATCCTTAAGACGTTTTTCCTCCGATTGGACAGAACTTTGCAATCCTGCGCATATATTGGATTGATCAATGGCTGCATTTCGCTTTTGCTCTGCTATCCCTTTCTGTTTCTCCAGTTGTTCTTTGGATGGAGCGTCTTCGGCTTTTTGCGCTTTGGCGGGATGGTGAGTAGATCCGCAAACCGGACAAGGTTTACCTTCTTCTAACATCTCTGCTAGAATCCCAGCTTGCGCAGCATAGAAGAGACTTGTTTTTTGGCTCAACTCATTCTCCGCTGCCTTCGCATCATTATCCAGTTCTATATATTTTTCGCGCGCAGTACGGAGCAATGTCCGGTTCTTTTCCAGCGCGGTCAAATCTGTTTGGTATTGGGTAATCTTTTCTAATTGCGCTTTGATATTCGCTTGTTCGCCTTCAGGGTTACCTAATGCTTCCAATTCTGCATTCAGCCTTTCGTGCTCACCATCCAGCGCCTTTAGTGCTTGTTGACATTTCGCTTCTTTTCCATCCGGACCATCGATATCTTTCAAGAGGTTTGTAGCATTTGCTAATGTTTGCTGATATGAAGTTAAAGACTGATAATCACGTAAATTGTCCTCTATCTGGTCGGCTTGCTTTTTCAACTGCGCTATATCCTCACCTGCTTTTTGAGCATTCTCCAATTCTTTTTCTTTCGCCGGTTTGTCTTCTTGCTCTAATCTCCGCAAATTGTCCTGCTCAGTAGGCAGTTTTTTTGCAGCATCTTCATGGCTTCGGATAACTGCCAGGTTCGCGTCACACAGTTTGATGATTGCATCTTGATCGTCTTTCTTCTGTTTCACTTCTTCGAGAGCTACCTTATCCTCAGCAAGAATAGCATCGATGATTTCTATCATTCGGGCTATTGCCGTAAACTGTTTGCTGTCTTTCGCTTGCACTAAAGTCGGCTGGAGTTCCGAACCTTCGGCGCATTGTACACCGCCCATGATGGTGTTAATGGATACTTTTGTGTCTTCGTATTGCTTCTTTCCATCGCTAAAAGCTTGAGCTACTTTGTCCTGTAGCGTCTTGTAGTTCTCTGTCCTGAATATCTTACGGAAAAGTGGCAGTCGATCTTTGGTCTCCGTCATCAGCAGTTTCATGAAATCGCCTTGCGCAATCATGGCTATCTGGGAGAACTGGTCGCGGCTGATACCTAATATCTCTTGTATCTTGGCGTCCACCTCTTTGGTCTTGCTGATGGTCTTTCCATCCGGACACACCAATGTCGCGCCCGCTGAAACGCCAGTCAGTCCTTCCCCGCGTTCCTTCTTGCGCTCATACTCCATCCATCGGCATATCTCGTATTTTTTGCCCGCGTATTCAAAGCAAAGCGTGACTTCTGTCTTGTCTGTCGGTTGCGCTATAGAACATCGGAGCACATGCGTATCTTTGCGGTATTCCCCGCTCATAGAACCGTATAGCGCATAGAGAATGGCATCAAAGATGGTCGTTTTGCCGCTGCCCGTATCGCCGGTTATTAGATACAGGCCTTGTGTGCCTAACTTGTCGAAATCGATGGTTTGCTTTTCGGCATAGGAGCCGAAATACTGTAATGTCAATTGAATAGGTCTCATGCGAAAATCTCATTTATAAGGTTGGTTATTAATTCGTTCTGTGCCTCGTTCATCGGTCGTCCGTTTTGTTTCTCGAAGAACTCACTCACTAATTCCATCGGCGATTTGTTTTCTACGTTCTCGGCCTCGACTATTTCCTGGTTATGCCGTGTGCAGGTGTTGTCGTATTGCAGAACCATCGCGAGCGGGTATATGTTCCTTAGTTTGTTCATGGCGTCAACCACTTCGTCTTCGTCCGTCAGCGTCAACCGCACATACTGATTCTCATATCCTTTTCCGCCGTAGAAGGCTTCCGACATCAGCTCATCGTACGTCCCGCGCAAATCAGCCCAATCATGTAATGGCACCAAATCCCGCTCGCGAATAACCATGTTGCCTTTTGTGTTCAACTCAATAATGCGGACGCTTTTCTTGTTATCCACTTCTGAGAAAGAGTATTTGAGAGGCGAACCGGAATAGCGTACATGCTTGTATTGCACATATTGCGGACGATGCAAATGCCCCAAAGCAACATAATCAAAATTCTTGACTATTTCTACATCTACTTCATCCAATCCGCCTATAACATCCTCTCCGTCGCATCGCTCTCCGCCTTTGATATATTGGTGGGCGACAAGAATATTCCGTTGCGAATAATCCGGATGCATGGCTTCTATGGCTTTGGCGATAGCTTCATCATAACTCTCTATCTGTTTGCCGGTGGACTCCAATTCTTCTTTATAAGCAGACCGCACGTCAATCGGGCGCACAAAGGGCAGCAGATAAATATTTACATCGCCGTGTTCGTCGGGGATGGTAATCTTTTGAGGCTCTTGACTGAAAGTCTGTGAGAAATACACACCGTTCTGGCGCATGATTTCTGCGCCGAAAGCTAATCGTTCTGCACTGTCGTGATTACCGGATAGGATGACAATATACCTGCATAAGGAATGGAGATGCGTAATAAAATCATTCAGCAAACTAACCGCTTCACCAGAAGGGGTCGCGGAATTATAAATATCTCCTGCAATGAGAACTACATCAGGCTGTTCTTCCTTGACGATATTCTCAATCCGCTCCAGAATGTACCTTTGGTCTTCTATCATGGAAAACTCATTGACTCGTTTCCCGATGTGTAAGTCGCTTGTGTGAAGAATTTTCATATGTTTTATATTATTCGTTTGTGTTGCGGGTTAATTTATTATAAACAACTTTAATGCTGGCTTCGCCGCATTTTTCCAAGTCGTATTTATCGACATCCGGTGTTACGACATATATTTTGTTGTTATCCAGCAATCCATACCCTCCAATAAGAATTGGTAACTTCCTTGTTTTGGAAGGTTTATATACCATAGTGAATTTATCATCCTCCATATGGTAGAATGCATTATAATAACCAATTGTCTTGTGCTTCTCCGAATCCATAGTAGGATTATAATCGTCATATTTAGCAATAAATTCGGCGATTTTTTGTAACATTTCTTTTAGGCTCAGTTCTTCCATGGTGATAAAGTAATCATTTGAATTTGTCTGCAAATATACGAAAAAATTTCGACATATACAAATTTTTAGAAAAAAAATAGATTTTTTCATTCAATCAAGCATACTTTGTCTATATTTCTCCAATAATCCCCCGTATAACCGGCACCGGTGCAGCCATCTTGAATAACCGGTGCGGTTGGGCTCGAGGAGAAGTGACAGGTGCTCATCATATTTAGAACGATAATCGGCCGAATAGTTCTTCCCCCATTCTATGGCCTTGTCGCAGAATGTATAAGCCTCTGCAATAGCGGATACCGGCAGGAGAGAGGATGGCTCTTTCCATTGCGTATCTGTAATCTCATAATACCGGTATTCCTGCTGACGGCAGTAGCTAAGGAGGTGTTTTATCTCTTCCGGGTGAAGGTTAAATACAATGCGGGCGTCCTTGATCGGCATCATCGGGCTACCGGATGCCTCTATCGGCATCCAGAGATATCTGGCCATAGAAAGGTGCTGCGACAGGCTATTTCCGCCCATCGGAAAGAAGCAAAAATTACGGATGTTCATATTTTTTTTACTTAGAAGATGAAACAATTGTTTTTGTACGTTGGATAGCCTGCAGCATCTCTTGGCGTATCCACCAGATTGCATAGGTCATAAATCGGTACTCTGCGGCTTCTTCGTAATGTTCCGCAGCTGCGATGAGTCCGCGGATGCCGGCAGAGATCAAGTCTTTGAGGGATACTCCTTTGTCTTGATAATCTTTCGCTGCAGTTACTACGTACCGGATGTTTTCTTGGATTAATGGCTCTAATGCCTGCATCTCTCCTTGTTGGAATCGACAAACGATCTCGTTCATCGGATTCGGGTTGTTGTTAACGATAGTTGTGTCCATAAATAGTTATCTAAGATATCAATTATTTGGTTACATTGTCCGGGGCTACGATTTCGTAATTGCCGTCGTATAGCGGTTACTTCGTCTCTGGCATAAAAAAAACGACACACTATCACGTGTGTCTGTTTTCGTCGGCTATTTAAATCGTTTTTGTATATGGCGAAGTGCCGATGTTTTTTTCGCTCATTATTGCTCACAATGCACACAACAAAAACCATGCCAAACTGAACTATTTTTGCTAGAATAGAAATAATTTTACATCATAGCGCCAATTATTTTCTGACATTATCACATTTGGGGCTAGTCACCCTGGTCACCAACAAGCCACGACATGTGGCTCGTTTTTTTAGATATATCGCACAGTATATTTATTCCATATCTAACTGGTAAAAGTTACCATCCATTATAGCTTGTACAATGTTAGTACATCTCGTCAAACTGCCTATCGTGACGATTTTCGATGAGCCGTCATTGTCGTTAATAATGTGTAGTTTGTATTGACCATCTTTATCAAAACTGTCTTCACGAGAGATTGTTTTCCATGAGCGAGCACCATCCAATTGAATAAAGAAATGGTGACTCTTGCGAGAAGCAAATACGATTTCAAGGAACTGCTGCATCGAAATAATTTTAAGCGGTTCTGTCATCGGTTTGTACTCTGTGATAGCACATGCATCATCGATGAGTTCATCAAAACGGATAGACGTAGCATCTCCTTTAATTTCTCGGAACCAATTTGCCAATTCGGGATGATAAAGGGATAATTTATCGAGATTAAATTCAGGGTCATATAACTGTTCGGTTAAAAGATACTTGTATTCCTCATCATTTAAGTCTACCCGTTGAATACGTTGCTCGCCTTCCGGTGTGCTTAGAGAGAATTTATACAAATGCGCCGCCTTATAGAGATTCAGAAATACAGGTTCAATACCATACTCATGCGCACGATCCCAAATGAGCGCATCCAAGTCTTTGTTCTTTCCTTTAAAAGTAGAATAGTCAAAGATCTTCAAGGCATTAAAAGACGTAGCAGGAGTTTCGGAAGATGTGTTCCATAGTTCGAGAACAAGTTTTTTAATTTTCCACAATTCGCCATCCGTATAAGGAATGAACTCAACCTTACCTTCGCACTCCTTTGTGAAATAATAAGATGGCTTGGGGTATGTGGATAAATATTCCAACGCACTATAGTTACATCTATCCCAACGGTTGCGTTCCTGAGAATTGCTAAAACGCTCTTTACTCGGTTCAAAAGGAATCATAATAACTAATTATTTCTTTTTAGGGTCTTTTAAGACGGGTGATTTAAACACAAGATACTTCAATACATTAACCTTAGACAACGCTTTGACGGTGATATCAGTTATCAGTTGTTCGGGAACGTCAGAAGACAGACGCAGTAGTGCCAGTTCTAAGGTATCTTCGTTCTGCTCGGATGCTTCCTCTTTATCTAACCACTCTTTGAGGAAACAAAAATCCATCAACAATATATGCTTACCATGAGAGCCACCACCAAGATATGGAGGCTGACAGAGGATGTCATATCCTAAAAACTTCACCACCTCGCTTGGCAAATGATGCACAAACTCTTTTACCCATTTCTCTGTAAAATCGTCCACAAACGCGCTCACCCTAATGCCGACATTACTCTCAGTTATCGGAAGATCAGGATGCTCTTTGCGCTTTTGAGCGACAAAAGCATTAATGGCATCTGAATGCTCTAGCACCCACTGCCTATTGATATTAGGAAAGGTATCCATCTGTATGGTGCCTTTTTTTAATTGAAGTGATTTGTCCATAACGTACTATTATTTCGATTGCAAAAGTACGAAAAAAAGTTGATATATACAAATTTTTTTCAAAAAAATCTACATTTTGTCTTTCCCCTGCATCTCGCGATAAATCGTCACATACACATAGTTGTAGAAATGGTAGTATCTCGTGCTGCCTGCGGGAATGTGCGCTCGGTATGCGGCATAGCGTGCTATCCATGTCTCCGCTTCGGCCCGCCATCGCTCGTCGTACGCCTCCGGATGACCGCATATGTGCTCTATGTCATGTGCCGTACGCTGGGCCGCTTTGATAACCTCTCTGTTCTGCCTCGCGCCTTCTGACCAGGCTCCTTCATGGAGATGATAATAATACAACTCATGCCATTTATTCCCGTCTTCGTCATAATTTCTCCCTTCGCCATACTCATGACGCCGTACTACCAATCGGTAGCCGTTTCTTTTTCCTTCTTTCGCGCTGTCTATCGCGCCCCATATACTTTCTATTCCGTTTACAAATGTTACGTTTGCCATAATCTTTGAATCTTTTTTTGATAAATTTTGATTAACTGTAGTATTTTTTTAAATTTTGTCCATTGTCCCGGCATATTATGCCGTTTCCCTTCGTCCATTAACCCGGCATTTAATGCCGGCTATAAATGTTTTTTAGGTTTATGTCCATCGTTGGTTTTTGTACTTTTTTATTGGACACTACTGATTTTCTATAGTCAATTACGGAGGCATCTCGAGTCAATCTCGGACTAATCCTAGACAATACCAATACCCTCACCGTAACCAAACGCTAACCTCGCCCTTCTTAAACCAGCGTCAGTTAGGTCGGATGGTATCCGACGAAAATTGCATCGTGGCACTCTGACACTCTGGCACTCCTACGTAATCGTCTGTTTACTAGTCGTTTACGCCGTTTCATAGAGTGCCGGAGTGCCACAGTGTCATCCTACTTTCTTATAATGACCATAATCTGTTTTTATCACCATCCCGTTTTCCTGCCAACTATCATTCCATCGGATGGCACTTCTGCGAGATACGCCTTGTGCCTTAGCCTCGGTAATGAGTTCTTGGAGCTTATACTCCGCTTTCAGCTGCTCGTATAGCACTCGCCTCTGGTCAATCGGTCTGATCGCCGGTACCACATCCTGCGCCTCGCCGTCTATCATCCGGTATGCAGCAGCCATGTGCAGCAGCATCTTATTCCCAATCACCTCCGCCGTCTCATAATCTTGGTCGCTACAATAGAGTGTATCGACCATCCATGGTTGATTGTTGTCTCCGCCTGTTTCGTCCATTGCGTCCGGATTGTATCCGGACATCCCCGCTTCGTCAGCTGCTCCCCGCATCGCTGTTAGCACCATCGCTATCCGCTCTATCTGTACGGCCATGCGGATTACCGCCGAGTGGAAGTTCTCGCCTAACAGCCCTATCAGCGTCTGGTATTCCGTCTCCAGATGTGTGCCAAGCCGCTCTTTCTGTTCGTCGGTCAAACTCCACTCGCGCTCTCCCGCGTTCATGAAATACTCATACACGCCCAGCAGATGATGACCTACTTGTTTGGGAACGAAACTCTGCGTACCTTTGGCGCATACATATCGTTTGTCAAACGGATGACTGCCACGGATGATGACGGTCAGCAATCGTGAGAAATAGCCGTTCTCCACGCTTGGCACCAACGCCTTGTATTGCCCGAATGTACCGGTTAGTAGCATACTCAGCCTCGGATTCGCAATCTCCGAAGCACCTTTGACGCGGTTCCGGCTTATGGCTTCGTGTTCGGCTGCCTTACGAAGGGCTGTGTTGTAGTTCGCAGTAGCATTTTTCCAGATGTCCGTGATGACGGAACCTTCGCTCTCATGCATGTACCCGCAACCGCCTTGTTCCTCCAGCGCTTTATACCATGCAGCCAGCGTACTGTCACCCGCAATCAGCATCGGATACTTCTCATCTACCACGCGCACCATCTCCAGCGCTTGATTGGCGATACCCTTACCGCTCGCCGCAGCCGCCAAGATAAAGCATTGCAGGTTCGCGTAGTACTTCTTGCCCGTCGGACCATAATGAAAATACAGATTAGGCACGCACGCACTCGCACCCGCAAGCGTTGCCATAAGCATTATGTCCTGCTCTTCCGGCGTACTCGCCAGCGAAAGCATCTGTTGTACACTCTCAGGAAGTTTCTGCATGTCGAGGTTTTCCACGATGCGGAGGTCTTCCTGTCCCTCTTGATTCAATCGATTCTTCTTTTCCATAGTTGTAAAATGTTTAGTTAATTAAATGGATTATTAGCATAAATGGTTTTAATAAAAAAATGTTTTTTATGTTTATTTCGGTTTTTGTTCTTCTAAATTTCGTCCATTGCTCGGCATTCCATGCCGTTTTTCCTTCGTTTATTAACCCGGCATTAATGCCGGCTATAACTGTTTTTTAGGTTTATGTCCATCGTGCGCTATTTAAGCCCCTCTATATATTAGGTAAAATAACTATAGCTATACTCGAAAACGCAGCCTCTTATTTCTGCCTTTTTTATAAACTTGCGACATTTTCATGCCCCTCGCGCCATTGATAATCAGCAACTTACAAAAAGCTATAAAAATACTGTCGCATTTTTTATGTTTTTCAAATTTCTTATAACAATTACGCGTAAGCACAAAAAAAACGCCACCCCTGAAGGATGGCGTATTGAAAATGTTTGGGATTATGGTGCATTCTCAATATTCCCTTTCAAGCCAGTGCATGAAAAAGACATCATATATTTGATAGATAGAGCCTTTTTTCTGCGGGATAGCCAGTACCAAACCTTTGTCAATCAAGGCTTGTACCGTGCGCCGTGCGGTTGTCGAGCCACTGATATGGTATTTCTGGAGAAAAGCGCTTGACGTGATTTGTTCCACCTCCTGCTCTTTTGCCAACGCAATAAGGAATTGCCATTGCTGCGCGGTTAGGAGTTCTCGATACTGGATATAACTGCTTTCATTTTCATCCAGCAATTCGCTGCAAACTAATTTTACCGATTCTATGTCAATATCCGTATAATGTTTGGCATAAATCTTATTGCATAGGCTCTGCGTATAAAAGGTATGCCTGCGCGTCCATTCGAGAATAAAATGCAATGCATCTTCGTCAATATGCATACCTCCTTCTTCCAATAGGCGTCTAATAAATGGTGCATATTTCTCTGCCGGTATTTTATCTAATGCAAGTTGCTGAGTTTGCGAGAATAAAGGCCTTTTAGGAGACATAAAAATCTGGGCCATAATAGCTTGCCTACTACCGGAAAATATAAAATGGAGATTATGCAGATTCTGAATATAGGATCGAAGCAAAGCTTCCATATTCTGCGGATATTCAGTTACCTGCTGGAACTCGTCTAACGCAATAATCACCTGCTCAGGCCAGGAGTTAAGAAACTCCAAAATGTTTCTTAGATTTTGTTCTTTCTCAGACTCTGCGAGATATGTAAAACTGACTTGCGGGTCACCGGTGAGCGCATCGTATGAAATAATAGGACGCAAGCGTTTGATGAAGTCCAGAATACGCTGACCAAGGGAAGTGTGTTGCGGGAACTTGATTAATTCATCTGCTATAGCTTTTACGAAATCTTCGAGTGATTGCGTATGAAATAGATCTACATAAATACATTTGAAGGGCAGATTTTCCTTCTCTATTCGATGGAACAAATGAAAAATGAGACCGGTCTTCCCGTATTTACGCGGAGAGATAAGCGTGGAGTCCACACCGTTAGTTGCATTACTTAGCAGTTGGTCGGTTTCTTTTTCTCTGTCACAAAACCATTCGTCTTTTACAAAACCTCGCATCAAGAACGGGTTGTTTGCATACTCATTTTGCTTCATAAAATGCTATATTTGTGTATGTTACGAAATAGCCTATTTTAGGTTACCTATTTTAGGTTACCTATTTTTGCTGCAAAGGTACAACAAATATTTGTAATGCGCAAATATTTCCCGCTAAAAATTTAATTTTCCCATTTTTTTCGCATTTTTTACGAGTCCGAGATGGATAAATCGTTCCTCCGGATAAGAACAGGCTAAAAGGGAATTGGCGGACAGGGCATCGAACTCTAAATTTATACAAGTATTATAATACGCGGAATAATTTATACAAGCTATGATATGGGAGGTGTGTATGGATAAAATTTATACAAGGCAAGACGAGAGTGAGGTGGAAATTTATACAAGCTAAATATGAATCGGTAAAATTTATACAAGCTTGGATATAAACGATTGAAATTTATACAAGCTAAGATATAAACAGGCTAAAAGAGGATGCCGCAATCATAAGAGAATAGCGGGATTTTCTTCTCCTCTAAGAAAACGATTTCTCCGATGACGTTTTTAGCAAGTTGCATCTCTTGACGAATCAGTCCTTCGAAGTCCGACCAATAGCACGCGCTGATGACATATCTGTCGCCTCGGAGTTCGATCCGCGGAGCCACGTCATATCTCGAGTAATCAAGATTCTCTATCGGTTGGTCACCAATAGCAGGCTTGGTATTGATGATTGTCATCTGTTCTTGCGTGTAGATATAGTCACGTTTTTCGTAGTTGGAATGCCAGAACAGCGGCAGATAGGTCCATAGATTCTTGAGGAGAAAGACCTGCCACATTCCCATCGCGGATTCTTCAGTAGAGATATTAACCCAAAACTCGTCAATATCACTCTTGATAACACTTCCGTCGGTGAAAGTGATGGTCAGATAACTCTCAGCTCCCATGCCCTCATGCTTGCATTCCTCGATATCGAGAATGCCATCATTTTTCACCTCAATCTTGTTTAGAAGGCATGTGAGCTTGTTATACTCTTTGTCTGCCACAATCTTTTGCAAGTCCAAAGCCACAGCTATTTCCGCCGGAACACTTTGATTAAATCCTTTTGTGCTCATAGGTAATTAATATCAGTTTAAATTTATCAATATTATCAATATTATCAAAAAAGGAGATCATCGTTCCGCCGGATAAGGACAGGCTTATTTAATTATCTCGACTGACCAACCGAGATTTAAGGCTTTGCTGATGCGGTCTAATTGCTCTTTCTTTTTTGCGGTACATGTGTTCGTAAACACGTAGAAGCCGTTCCCTACAGGATGTTGAGTGCTGCCATACTTTTTGTCTATCGTATTAGAAACCAGAGGCACGCGGCTATAGGAATATCCCAATTCTCTAACCTTTAATACGCCTGCTTGTTGGATGGCTTTGACAAAGGTCTCACTCGCTTTCTTCTCTTGAATGAAAGAACCATCCGGAAGATATACACAAAGGCCGGTTCTAGGGGCAATATGCGGTTTGGCACTACCTTTCTTACCCTCTTTGTGTTGCACTTGTGGATCCGGTTCAAGAATCTTAGCCCCCAAGGCATCAGCAATCTTCACCTTACGTGATAACCGAACGGAGATATCTTCCCCCGGATGATATTCCAATACAAGAACCAAATCTCTGCGGATAGGTGTCAATAGAGGTTCTACATTCTTGGATAGTGCAGGAAGAACTTTTGTTTTAATCAGCTTTTCTTCCAAAGCATCGATGTCTTTCGCCATCTGTTCATTCATTGGGAGTCCCAATTCCTTAAGACTCTGAACGGAGTCATACAATGTTTCAAGTTCAGATTTCATATGTGTATGTATTATTGAACATCGGAATTTAATTACTTAATGTTTTGCAGATAATGAATTTCATTTAAATATTTCTGAGAAGTGACAGGTATGCCCAAAGAAGTTGATGTTTCCGTATTATTCAATATCAGGTTCGGGATAACCTGCCGATGAATAGTAGGAACAAAGATAAACTTATCTACCACACCAAGTTTAGGAGACACAAACATATTGCCTTTACTTGCCATGTTATGAACAGCTGTTCCGAGATCACCTACATTATGTGCTTTAATGAATCTTTGTCCATAATGATCCGTACTTACTGCTGCCAACAAGTCATAAGTGTTAGCTACAAAAATATTAAGCAACTTGTCTTTCGTGTTCCACCCATTCTTACGGCGTTTACCGCGATATTTGGAATCATATATATCTGCCGGCTCTACATTGGCTACATAACCATTGGCATAGCATAGAAGAATGCGCTGGTTCTTTTCGCTCTTATGCACGCATACCTGCATCAATACATCAGCATCAGAAGAAGCATTTTTTTGAATAGAATATTCACCACTCTTGTAATAGGTAAAATGATTCCAGACTTCATCATTTGCCGGTGTAGTGGGTGTAACTGCGGGTGTAACATTCATCACCGGTGATGTAGAAGGAGGAATGACAACAGGTTGTTTGGTAATATATTTCTTTATCAATTCCTCGACGTTCTGGAGAGTCACATCTCCTGTCAGTTTGAGTTCTTTTAGTGCATCGGGGTTGATTATATCCGTTAGTTCTGTATCCAAACGCTCTTGTACAAACGATGTTATCTGATCGTCTTTAAGCATCGCCGTTTCGCAATCAAGTCGCACAAACAGAAAGGTTCTATTGAAGAATACAGGGCGTTTCGCAGGCTTTACATCTATGCGACAAACCGTACCACCATATTTCTCTGGGAAGCCGAATGTCAGCATCATTGCGGCTCTTTCGCCCAAATAGCGTCTAACCGCATTAATGATTTTGAGTTTATAGCCTTCGGTATTGGGTTTGTAGCTGCCATTGTATTTATCATCTCCGTCATTCAGGTGGGCATAGTCATTTTCCATGCCAACTTTTTGACCAGCATCATTAACACCAATATTCAGGCGTCCGCCATCCGTATTTAAGAAGGATGCTATGACACGTACAATTTTCGGAAGTTGCTCGTCTATATTAGCTTGGCTGTTTCCCGGTGTAAAGACAATAGATGTTTTATGCTCTACGGTCTGCGATTCCGGACCAAACTCACTATCCGCATTAGAGAAATATGTTTTGGGCGAAGCGACAACAGGTTTCTTTTGAGAAGTATATGAAATAGGCTTTAGATTCAAGTACTCCTTCACATCGTCAATTCCGGTTACCTCAAACGATTTAACCTCTCCGGGTTTATACTCCGGTTCTCCTTTGAAATAGCAGCGATATATGAGCCCAAAATGGTCCTCCAGCTTATAGTAAAGTTTTTGTGGGATATTTTCGTCTGGGAGAATGTCAACTATACGAAAGGCATAATCTCCGTTAGGATAATTCTCATGGAAGAACTTCACCTTATCTTGCCTAAGTATCGGTAAATTGTTCGCGGGGTCTAACTTGACCACTTTGCAATATACCACACTAGGTAACTCTTCCTCTTGGAAGGGGAAAGGTGTGCACTTAAAAGTTGATCTCTCTCCATATTTCAAGAGAAGTTTCTTTGCTCCGATGCTATTCTCTATGAGATCTAGCACATCGAATTCATAGGTCTTGCCAACTTCAAAATTATATGTTTCCATGATGCTGTTTAATTTACATTTTATTATAATCTTCCTCTGAGAGATAGTTAGGATTCTCGGGATTGGTGAGTTCCTCATCAACTATCTTAACCTCGTCGTATGTCAAGTCATATAGATGATATACAAGGATGTCAATTTTGCGTTCTTCTATAGAGGCGTCGACAACAGGATTGGCTTTCTTCTTGGCAAGAATGGAATCTACCAAGTCTATAATTGGTTGCTGTTGGCGCAGAGAGATTTTCGGTATGGGAATTACCTTAAGTTGATAGATTTTTATATGTAACCCTTTTGGAAATATTTTCTCATGCCAAAACCGAACAACTTTTGAATTTAGGAGACCTAATATATATTCAAACGTATATTTTTTATCTAGCTGATAAATAACATTTATTGTATCGTTACATAGGTACTTTTCTTGATCAAGTGTTGCACATATCTCTGTCGCTATATCTTGTACTAAAATCTTTGTTGACACTGTAAAGAATTCTAATCTTCTAGGACCCGCTCCGACTTTCTCCATAAAGAGATCGGGTCTATACCATATCCATTCATTTCCTCTCGGATAACTATACCTTTGGATATTTCTACCTCGGATTAATTTATAACTATCTTCCCTGAAAGGATTTGTACTAATGAATTTTTTGTCGTTACTTGTCTTTATACCGAGAGTAAAATCTGCGATATTGCCGAGTAAATCCACTTTTACTTTTGATAAACTTATACCTTCCTCATAAGAAAATGGATAATGCTTATATTGCTTTATTTTCTCATAAGATAGAGAACACTTCATTTTAGAAAACATTACTCCATCGTAATTCCACAAATGAATTGTGTTCTTCTTTACCGATTCTTTAGAGTACAATATTATACATGTTTTAACTTGCGCATTTTTAAATACTTTATCGGGTAGATCTACTAATAATTGAACTTTTGTTTTGTCTACTAAGAATTTCCTAAACAAAGAAAAACTATCCGTACCTAGCCAACTATTGGAGAAGATATAAGAGCATATCCCATTTTCACGCAACAGATAATATGCCTGTTCTGTAAATATGCTATATAAATCGCATTTATTTTTAACGGTTTCAAAATTCTTTTGATAAAGTTTCCTCGCTTTCTTGTCCTTTAAATTCGCTATGTTTATGAATGGTGGATTCCCGATGACTATATCAAAGCCTTGCTTGTTAGGACGGTTAAATACATCAGCGAACCAAGTATGCCACAAAAAGAATTGGTCATTTGAGGAAACATCGATATTTAACATTTCGGCTTGCTTTTCTTTATTTTGTCCCTCCGTTACACATTCTACATATTTTTTAACTTCATTATTAATTTTATCCTTACGCTTTTTCTTGTCATCGCCTTGCAAATCGAAATAACTTTTAAGAAAACTATTAATATTCTCAAGAGCGCCCTTTTCATCAAATACTAAAGCCATTTGTTGAGAAGATGCATTTTTCTTTTTATTTGCGTTCGATAAATTACTTAGATCTATTCCTTCATAGTTCTCTAAAAGAGAATTCCCTTGCATGAACTTATAATCAAAGTTCGGCAGAGGAGAAGGCTCCGTTTCATCTACCATGATAGCCAACCAAAAGCGAAGGCGAGCGATATCAATGGCGCCATGCTCTATATCTACACCATATATATTGTTAAGGATGATATCTTTTTTGATTTGACATCGATCTGTATCTCCTAATGTTAACCGAATGTGAAGCAAGAGGTTGAGGAGTCCCATTGGGAACGCTCCAGAACCTATCGCGGGATCACATATCTTGACGTTCCTTAGTGCTTCTAACAATGAGTCTTTTTTTGTTTGAATATCGTCATATAATTTTTTATTCTTTTCTTCTTGAAGATTATCTTCAATATGCCCTTCTATCAATCTGCGAATAGCATCATTACTACCTTTTACCTCATTGCATAAGTAAGCAATTAACGACTCTCTACACATATATTGCACAATCTCTTTTGGGGTGTAGAACGCACCCTTATCTTTGTTATCTTCAAGAAGATTCTCAAAGATTTTACCAAGCATCTCCGGATCGACACCTACTATCGCATCATCGGGATCATTCTCATCTATGGTGAAATTGTATCTGTCAAAAAATTGGAATAGCCCTTCAGCTTGAGTATAATCATACTCGTTCCCCTCTGTAGGTTTGCCTATATATTTTCTTTCATTCTCTTTTTCGGATACAAATAACGCGCGTGGCAATTTTACTTTTAAACCATCTGCTTTATCGCGGTCGAATAGTCCACCATTCAAATACGGATATTTTATTCCATTACGAATACTATTCGGTTTATTAAATGAATCAAATAGAATATCCTCTAATACATTCTCAACAAAATTATCCTTATCATTAGAAGATGCTTTTGAGAACAAGTTAAATAGAAAATCAGTATCGCCTCCTACCCATAAATGTTGATTGGCAGAAATTCCGAGCCAACCTTTCTTTTGCAGGAACTGAATGAATACCAATCGACCAAGCAGTTTCTTAACGTAATCGCGTACAGCTTTTTCTGCAAGACTATTTCCATATGCGTCTGTACCTGGGAAATTCTCTTGGAATTGGTGAAAAATCCCACGTCTGATAACAATCTCATCACTTTCAATTGACTGCAATTCAAATTCTTTCTTTTTCCCCTTCTTCGGCAAAAATCTCTGACCACAGATATATTGTACAATGTCTTCATAGAAAACTTTATATTCTTGGAAAAAGTCCTCAGAGAGAGCCTCGACATCAAAAGCATTGGTAATAGAATTGATAGTTAATTTGTTATCCTTTTTACTTTTCAACAATTTATCAAATCTATCACCAGTCGTACGACACGAATATTTAGGGCCACAAAGATATGTATATCGTTTAGGAGCTGAGGTGTTGGAATTTCCTCTTAGCTTCTCTACCCATGAAAAACGCCAGGTTGTTTTTTCTGACGTAGAACTATAGTGAAAGACTATAAATGCACCAGAGTAAGCCTCCATCAATCGCACAATAGTTTTCTTAATATTAAGTCTGTTTCGCGAAATTTGGCAATTTTCTGTCAGTGTAACATCGAAGAATTCAATTGGATCTCCATTCAAAACGTACTCGCCGCAACGATGAATGTTTTGAATGAAGGATTGATCTTCTTCTCGAACATACTCGTTAGAGTCATTCGGCATTAAATTACTACCAAACAAAGGCTCAAGAATATTGGCATTGAAATCCGCTGCACCTTGATATGCCGCATGAAAATACGCTTTGTAATCTATTGTTTTCATAGGATACTATTATATTTTGCAGAAGGTTATAAAATGAGTGGGGTTTATCGCGGACGCATTGGGCATCTGCACCTTTGATGTAATGTCATGCAATTTTTGCTCTATATCCGCTTGAGTATATGGCACTGCTGAATGTTGCTTAGCAACGATATCAGCGCCTAATTTCCCAATCTTTATAGCTACATTACGATTACCGCCACGAACGAGTCCATTTATAGCTGTTAAATCTTGTATTGATTGAGAGGTTAAATTCGTCGTTTGTATTTGACGAATTGCAGCCAAGGCATCAATATATACTTTCGCTTTTTGCTGTTGTGCAGATAGTTTATTCTGATAATTTACTAGTTCTTGTACAGCTACTTGTTGTATTTGAGCGATATTTGTCGGAAGAGCCGCAACTGGAGTTGCAGGATCACACTGACATGCTTGGAACGCTTCTAACGTAGAGACAACTTTTGCATTCAAACTTGCATCTACCAATACGTAACTTGTCTCTTTCTGACGCATAGCACATAGGGTCTCTTGATTATGCTGCATAACTAAGCCTTGCGCATCGGCAGTGATTTCGAGTTGATTCAACGGAGCAGATGCAATTTGATTATAACGCGAAGGATTAGCTTTCTTATAGTTGCGTAGTTCTAATAAGAATGCCTGTAATGGAGAAGCCGTTCCATTGATAGCTTTTGCATAAGAAACCACTTGCTCCGTATTGCTAAAAATTGCATTATCTTCACCAAACATAATGTGGAAAGATTGTAATTTGGCGTAGGCATTCTCCACAAGTGCTATAATATCATTTCCTTGTGCCGATGGATGGAAGTTATATACAAACACAGCCGCAGCTTTGGAACCAATACGATTGACACGACCTATACGCTGAATGAGTCTGGTTGCATTCCAAGGAGAATCATAATTGACGATGGCATTAGCTCGGTGAAGATTAATACCTTCAGCCAACACTTCGGTAGTAATGATAATGTCATAATCATCCCGTTGTTCCTGGAGGGGAACGTTGGCATCAAAATTCAAACGGATAGCATCTTTTTCACGCTCTCGGTTTTCCGCTGTGATAGTTAAAACTCTGAATCCAATCCGAATACATTCGGTCTCAAGGCGCTTCACAGTATCAATTGCTTCTGAGAACACAACCAACTTGCGCTCTAACTTCGGGAAATCACTATTCTTTTTCGCAATGACAGCAAGTTGCTTGAGCTCCTCGCGAATAGCATTCTCAAGAATAGTGTTTCCGGCTTGCATTGCTTTTGAAAGTTCGTACACCATTTCCTGTAAATGATGACCTAAGCGCACATCATCATCTTTCATGATTTCAGATTGCAAACGAGCACAAAATTCATCCAATTTAGGATCCGTATTGACTTGTTGCCAATCAGAAATCAGGCCGTCAATAATAGCCAAATCACTTTGTAAATTTTGCTGATATTGCGCAATATTACTAAAATCAGCCGCACTATATTCTGCATTTCGTTGGAGAACATTTTTCCCGTCTTGATTTAACCGATTTATGCGATCCCGAATATCATCATAACAAGTACTATATGTGATAGTCTTATTGGGATGTTTTGCTTTTTTTGCTACAATGTTCAATTCTGCATTTACATCGAAGTCTGGACATATAAAGATGCAATCATCCGCTATCATTTGAAGCATATTCTCAATTGCTTGTTTCTGGTTTGCCAACGATTTGCGGAAGGCATCAAAACTACTTTCCAGACGTTTTACCAGTTGGATTTGTACAATATGCGCCAATGAATCCGCTGATTTCTTGGCGGTCATACTGCCGTATGTGTATCGTCTCTGGAGTTGCGGTGTCAGTTCTTCAATCGCTCTATATCGTGCATATACAAGCGTACCGCCAATACCAATGGCATCCATTGTGTTAGAGAAAGCGGTTGCTAATGACTGATCCATCTTATACTCTAACTTTACAGGACCGATGATATCCGGAAAGACGAGACCGCTATTGTAATTGCTCTGTATGTCCGTTCTGGTTCGACGAACCATTATGCATTCCAATACTTTATCTCGCACCTCCTGCGCCAAGTTTATCAATATTGGGTTTGCTTGCTGAGGCGGAAGTTGCCGAGCAATTCTATATTCGTCATTTATCCTATTGAAGAAAGCTCTCAAATCCCTATTGGGGATACGATCAAAATGGCTCTTCTCCGGTTCGTGTTCAAAGAGTAATATTTGGTTCAAAAGGTCATATGGGCGATTGTTTTGAGGCGTTGCAGATAATAAACCCACATACGGATAATGATTAGTTCGTTCACAAATGCCTTCTATGACATTTTGTAGATCTTCATACATCCTCGTATTATTATTACGGAACTTATGACTCTCGTCGATTAGAATAAGCGAGTAATCCGCATTATTATCAATGGAAGACATTGCACTATCATCATCGCTATTATTGTAATCGTCCAAAGAATCTGCCAATTCAGCATCTGCTATCTTCTCAATACTGCCAGTAGTAACAAAATCAATGTCTTTGCCAATTACCAATTTAAACGAATGAGAGCCTTTATTAAACTCAGCAATCGTGTCCTTCCATGATGATTGAATGGCTGGCGGGGTTATAATCAACACTTTTTTAGAGCGGGATGTGTGCTCTAAATGATACTTCGCCAATAATATGCCACAAATAGTTTTTCCAAGTCCAACTACATCAGCCTGAAGAAAACCACCCATATCTTGCATTTTCCAATAAAGCTCCTTGACAGCATCCAACTGGTAGTCAAGAGGTTTGTATATCGTTCCATCCAGATATGTTTTAAGTACCTCATCCATCGTTTCGTCAACAATAGTACCAAATCTATCTTGCAAAAGACGAATATACACTTCATAAGGAGTCAATGGTTGAGGCTGTGTTAAAACATCAGGCGCTTTGCCTGGAAGGGTATTGATGATTTGGATGAACACGCCCGTCCAAGGCTCTCCTTCATCCCACTTCTCCATAAACCAAGTAAGATGAGACTTTGTGCTAGTATAAGTGTTATCTGCTGCACTAACAACTAATGTGTTTGTCTCAAGATAATTGAGTTCTGCATTCTCTTGCAGTCCCTTCTCAGTAAAATTAGAACTGCCTATAATGCCTTTAGCAAAACCTTGACCTAAAAAGATATAGCATTTTGCATGCAAAAACTTATTTTCTCCTTTCTTACCATACACACGAACACGTATTTGAGAACTATCTTCATTGTCGGGGTCTGAGTACTCAATTAACAACTTAGCAACATCAACATAATCCTCATTCAGACGTTGGATATCACGCCGAATATAGAAATCGGGGAACTGCTCATCCTGTTTTGGATTTGAGTCCAGTTGATATTGCCGAACAGGAGGCTCTTCACCGATCAATAAATCCAACCGTCCACCTCTTTCCAAAAAGGATTTGAGTTCCGGATAGATAACTTTCATACCCGGCAAATCCCAATAGCCGGAAGCAATTTTAAGTTCAGCACACTGCTCATTCAAGAGCATTGTCTTTAAACAATCGACCATTCTATAGCTCTCGCTATTGTCGAGTAGAGTGTTATTGCTAAAAGTGTTCATCTATGTGGTAATTATAACTATACTTTGATAGTAAATTTATTTTATTCCTTTGATAATGTAATATGGATCATGGTCTCTACAAGCAGTAAGGTCAAGGCCAACTCTCTCAGCTATAAAGTTGTGATCATCGTCATAACTATTGACCCAATCCAGATAATTATCACGGCAGGCCTCAAAACTGTCAGGCTCATATCCGCTTTCTGGATCATAATCATCATCCGGTTCCGGATCATAGAGTCCATCCTTGACATCTTGGTAGAAATAGGGTTCAAGCGATTCGTCGATACATTCGTTATCTGCCTCAAAGAGCCAATATTCTTCGTCCATATAATGAAAACGCTCGATCAGTTCCTCATGTAGTTGTTGAAGTTCTGTGTGACCTGCTTCTATAGCATTGTCGATGTCGTAGTAATCAAGCCCGAATTCGTCTTTGTTAGTAGGTCGTTTCGCTTCCATCAAAGCGAATAAGGACTCCAACACTTCATCCGACACTTCTATATTATCCTCTCCCTCCTTACTATGACTGCCGCCCCGGCAACTATAGCCGTATTCTGTTTCCATATAGACCTCCAACGTATGCGCGCCATTCGCGCGAACTTTTTTCAGTTGCTTCACACGTTTCTTCCATTCGGGAAGCCACGCTTCTCTCCTTTGCTCAAGTTTTTTCTCTTGCTCTTCTTTTTCCCGTTGTTCTTGTTTTTCCAGATCACGTATATATTCGGGCGAAGCGATATATGCCACCTTCGCTTTCCATTGCTCAGCATCTAGTTCTTTAACAACCCCATAGCCTACCGCCAAATCCAATTGCTTACGTACTATGTCCCCATAGCCAATAGGTACATACACATTTTCAATGTTGTCAATATAGTATATACCTTGCCCCAATTGATCTTTCGAAGCAAGAGATGCGGGCAAAACGATATCACGCAGTTGAAAGCAATAACTTATAGCAGCTTGCCCTATTGACATCACCCCCTCAGGGATTACAATTGCCACTATGTTACTCCACATGAAAGCCTGACTTTCAATCTCTGTTACTCCTTCGGGAACCACATAGACACCCTCAAGTCCAATTGGTTTGCGTAGCAATGTCTTCTTGTCGTCGGAGAACTCCACTCCTTTTTCGTCTGTGTACATAATAGCTTACAGATTAAAGTAATAAACAAATGCATCAATCATGCCGCTGATGTTTTGGAGATGCTGAGGATAGTTCTCATAATCTTGGTCATAACCTTGCTCACGCTCAAAGTTCTCCAGATCTTCCATGAAGCTTTCTTTAAGCGATTCGTAATCTGCGCTCTCGTCTTCCATCAAAGGATTGCATATGTCGGCGATGATATAATAAGACAGCATTAAACTCTCATACGCGCACCAGACGACAAGAATAGCCGTCAACTGATACAGGTTATATGACCTAAGTAGTTCCTGATAATCCGTCTCCACATACGATGCTATTGCTTGTTTGACGGGGCTGCCCTGATGGAACATCAAGTATTCATCCCAAATAAGCCGTTCATAATTGACATCCTGAGAGAATTGTTCTGCAAATTCAGCAAAGTCCTGCTGCTCCAAGTTACAATACGTATAGTGATACGTCAGCAAAGCCGCAGGAGAGGTATAACCCTTATCTGCTTTCAGTTCTTCGACCAATACTTTTGCCAAATCCTCATTTGATGTAGCAATCACCACATCATCCGGGTTTCGTAAGGGCTTATTGTCCTCATACAGAACGTATTTGCCGTTTTCAGATTTGTATGTGTATTCTGCCATAATGGTATAGATTTATTTCGCCTGTAAAGATACAGAAAATTTTTCAAATAACCAAACCGGTTGAGAAATTTCTGCAATTATTTAATCTCTTTTATGCGGAAGGAATATTCGGAATCGCACGCGCCCACATCAATGCCGAGGCGATCTGCCATGAAATATGGGTCATCAGCATGGCTAAGCACCCAAGCCTTATAATTATTATAGCATGCTTGGGCACTGCCCGAATTATATCCATCTACTTCCGGATCAAAATCATCGTCATCCACTGGTTCGTACAGACCGTCCTTTACATCATCGTAGAAGGATTCACATAGGTTTTGGTAGGCTATATCCTCATCAGCATTATCGCACAGGCAGGTCATCGACATCAAGTCGCATCGATGCAAAAGTTCGCTGTATAATTGCTTTAACTCAGGATGGTCGTTAAAAGCAAGACGGAGGTCGTCATCTAAGAGATAGACTTCACCATTCCCGTCAGGTTTGGTATTATCGAGCATCGTTTGCAACGTCGCAGCAATATCGTCCTCAATTTCCACGTTGGCGGTTTGGTAAGTCCTATGCAAGTTCTCAATGCCGTCATAATCAATAGACACGCCCAAATCAACAATTAGTGTTTTCATATTGACTTCAAAATACAACTAATTTTTCAAATATAAAAATTTTTTGGAAATTATTTTATCTCTTTTATGCGGAAGGAGTAATCGCTATCGCATGCACCCGGTTCTATACCAAGACGCTCGGCCATGAAATACGGGTCATCGGTATGGCTGCGAACCCATGCCAGATAATTATCACGGCAAGCAGTGAAACTGCGATATACCGTATCCTCGTCTTCCTCTTCCGGATTATCGAAATAGTCCTCCGGGGCATAATCTTCATCTGTTTCCGGCGTATAGAGTCCATTCTCAACATCCTTATAGAAATACGGCTCGAGCGACTCGTCTAAACACTCATATACTTCCTCGCACCAATAGGCAACCTCCATCATATGGCAGCGGTGCGCGAGATCGTCATGTAACGGTTCTAATTCAGGATGACCGTTTTTGACAGCAGCCCAAAGGACTTGATCGGATACATAGAATTCACCCTCCTTATCAGGTTCTGCATTTTCGAGCATCGTTAGTATCGTATCGGCGATATCGTCCGCTACTTCCACCTCAACGGTTTTTTCATCGCCATTCCATCCACCAGAGCAGCTACAACCCAAAAATATCTCGAGATCCACGACCAAGGTATGCGCGCCATTGGCGCGAGCTTGTATCATTTGTTCCACACTTTTCTTCCATTCAGGAAGCCACGCTTCTCTCCTTTCCTCCAGTTCTCTCTCGGCCTCTTCTTTTGCAAGGCGTTCTTGTTCTTCCAGATTCCGCAGATATTCGAGAGAAGCGATATATGCCGCCTTTGCCTTCCATTGCTCAGCATCCAATTCTTGAACTCTCTCATCCCAAGTCACAAACCCCAATTGTTTACATACTATATCCTTATAACCGATCGGCACATAAACATTCTCAAGACTATGATTTTCATACATTCCTTGTCCTAATTGTTCACACGAAGCAAGAGATGCCGGCAAAACAATATCACGAAGTTTCATGCAATAACTTATAGCCGCTTGCCCGATTGTTGTAACACCCTCTGGGATTACGATTGCTACGATATCAGTCCACCATAGAGCCTGACTTTTAATCGTTGTTACTCCTTCGGGAATCACATAGACGCCCTCTAAAACATCTGGTTGGCAAATCAATGTCTTCTTGTCATCGGAGTATTGAACTCCAAACTCATCAGTATACATAGTGCCATTGAAAATTATTTATCTTAAATGGTGATTTCTCACAAGTTCTCCCAGTTCTCCTTCTGCCTTGCAAAGGCCAAGCACATCTTTCTCTGGATCAATGACGGAGATAACAGCTTCTCTAATCTCCTTGGCATCCGTGATAAATGGTTTTTCATAAGGGAGAATCGGGTCATAATAGGTATCGATGATGTGCCTCATTATTTTAGAAGACACTTCCGGATTATAACATACCATTTGATTCATACTCATCTTCCCGTCACATAGCAGACATGTACAGAATAATTCTATATATTCATCGTCCGATAAATGCACTTCGTAACGTACTGGTTCATACATTTTTCTTTGTTCTTCATCGGCAAATGTTTGGATGGTAAAAATAGTAAAATACTCTGGATGAGCCAAATCGCAATCACTAATATAGTCAAAGTTATCGCAATAACCGCGAGGTGTCAGACCCTCTATCATATCCTCAGTACCTTCAATGGATTCCAAATACTCTTGCAGGTTATTATAATTTTTGTATTCTTCTTCATGCCATGCTTCTAATAAGCGATACTCCTCTTCGTCTAAATCATAATAGTAAGTTCGCTCATACTCAGTTTCTGCCTGCTTCGCGCTGACTCCATAATATTTTGTACGGGGAAAACGCTCCATATAGAGCTTTGCCACTTGTTCTGCTAATTGCACAGAATCAGAATTAAAATACTTAACCATAACTATATGCTCAATTAAAGATTATTTCATTTGCGGGCGGGTTCGCGCAACGCGAGTTCATGTCTATACCAGTGAGATATGCGGGATTAATACGCCCAATATTCACGGTGAGGTCAGTTGTCTCAGCGAAAGCATCAGATAACCAATCAGACCATAGGTCATCATCTTGCGCATCATTTGGATACTTGGCGAGAAAAAGTTGTCGCTCGTGGTCAAGGAAGGATTGAAGCATCTGAATATTGTCTTCCGAGAGCGCGAGCCATCCTGTGCGCTCGTCATCCGCCCATCCCTCATGTTGGAGGGTTACTTTGTAAAAGTGACGTTGTGTTTCAGCCATATTGATTCGGATTTATAAGTTCAACTATTTCGTTTGCAAAGATACAACAATTTTTGCAAATATAAAAATTTTGGAGAAGTTATTTCACATTCAGGAAATAGACTTTTTTATCTTCGTTATATAGGTTCTCATAGAACTCATTACGTGCTTCCTGCGGGTCTTCCTCCTCATCGAAATCAGGCAATTCGATGTATTCGATGAGACGATAAAAGGTAAAGGTATCGTCCAGATTTTCCGCCACGATATTTCCATTCCGCAACAGCAATCGGGGACGGAACTCCTGCACATATTCATCATGACATGCCTCGCAAAAACCAGATTCCAGCAATGACTCGATGTCTTCTATTCGTGCATCTCGATCCTCTACATTCAAGAAGATATTACGGATTACCTGCAAATAAAATTCATCGGGATTACGACTCACCTGAACATCCCGCTCAAACTCTTCCATATGTGAGTCGTATTGCACCAGCGCGTAATAGGTACCGAACCCATGTTGGGTGATATCTATGATAAAAGACGCCTCGTCATTAGCCGTCAATTGGACAGTCACCATTACATTCCATCCCGCCTGCATAAGCGCTTCGTTGATCTTTTGGGATAGCAGGGTCTCTTTCTTGCTCCATAACCGCATCTCTCCCGTGATCTGATAATGCCAATCATCTAAGACTTCCACCTTATCGTCACCGTCCACATATCCGTTATCTATCAAGCATGCGATGATTGCTTCGCGGAATCCCCGTGCAGGTTCGATGCCGATGACTTTACATGTACCTTCCCATCCTTCATCTTCCTCTTTCTTGCCTATCGAGAAATCCAAGTTACTCGAATCCTCGTCTCCCCAATAGTCCTCGTCATTCTCCGGTTCCTCGTCAGCAGATATGTCGCGAATAGCCACGGGATGAACGATTCTCAAATGGAGGTTGTTCTCCTCGTCATGATACTCCCCATCTTTCCTGAGGATGCCGAAGATTTTATTGTTTCCCACATGCTGCGCCACGGACTTGAAGCCGAGACAGCCCGGCTCCATCTCACCGTTGCGTTCAAGCGCATAGAGTTTATCTTGCTCAAAGAGATCAGGAATATAACCATCAATCTCCCAATCATACATGTGAGTCATTCCCTCTGTGGCCTCATACTCATTATAGGTATACTCTACGATGCAGTTCCCTTTTTCGTCTTTGATAAATTGAACGTACATAATTTTACTTTAAACGAATTTCGCGTGCAAAGATAGTAAAAAAAAATGACATATGCAAATTTATCTTAAATTTGCCCTGAAAAACTCGAGTCTTACAGGGCAAATTCCGACATCCGCCATTACTTCCGCCATGATAATCAGGTATGGATTTATTCCTCGATATCGAAAATCAAGAAGGCGATATTATCATCTTCTTCGCCTTGGAAGATATCGCTTACATCAATACCTTTGCGCTCGGCTACAAAGTCGCAGTCATCGCCGAAGTGATTCTCCACCCAGATTAGATAATCGTCTTTATACTCGTAGTAATAGTCATCTTCTCGGTCATCACCGAACTCTTCCAAACTGACTTCGGGCGTATATAAACCATCCTCTATATCCTGGAAGAAGGATGGTTGGAGCGTCTCGTCCAAGCAATCATTATCAGCTTCCAATATCCAATAGGCAGCCATCTGCTCGCGGCCACGTTGGATGAGCGTCTCGTAGAGAGGCAGCAGTTCTTCGTGTCCTTTGACCATCGCCTTGCGGATAGCATCTTTGTCGATACATTTCTTTCCTATTTTCTCGTCTGCGTTAGGAACCTCGGTTAATAACTCGCGAAGGACATCGGCTATACGGTCTTCCACCTGTAGTTCTTCGGAACCTTCACTACTATACGCACATCCGTTACATCCGTAACCGTAGAATGTGTAGAAATTTACGTTAATCTTTTTCATATATACAAATTTTGGAGAAGAAAAAATGCAATACTATGTATTACCATCTCAACCCGCCCTTGGGGAATCTCTTGTTGATACGGCAGAAGTTATTCGGGGAGAAAGGATTGTTGCCCAAATGGTTCTCGCCGAGGTCGGCAAGAAAAACGGAGGCTTTCACATGAAGATCGATAGCCGAGAGTGCATCGGTGTACTCGGAACGGATGGTGATGATCGGTGTCTCGTCGGGCAGGACCTGCCAATCGCCATTTGGCGCTGTCTTGCGGATATTGCTCGCTATCTTTTCTTCCTCGGGCGTAACCAGCAGAAGGACCGCCGTGTCGCTCTCGGGAAGGGTATGCTTTTTCGTTTCATGCCTCGTATGATTGCTGGCAAAGATAAACCGTCCGTGGCAGAAATTGCGGTAGTCGGTCACTTGTGCGGAGATCATCCCGCTCTCTGCGAGCACGGACTCGATATAATGCGCAGCAGGAGCTCCCTTCCCGCCATGCAAGACTAAGATATGTTGGATCTTGGACAAGGGCGTCAATGGTCCCTCGGAATGGTTGAGCTCATAGGAATAACAATGCATCGGGTCGAGGTCCACCGTCATTTGTTCGGCTGCCGACTTGCCGGTGAAGGCTTTGTAGAAGAGCGCATCGCGGAAGAACTGCTTGCCCACGGAGATGAATCCTTCCCGGAATCCTTCGTTATCCGGACGGCGGAAGAGAAAGATATTTTCCGGTTTGAGTTTTTTGATGAGGATATTCTCGGAACTATCCACGCTGGTAAAACCGCCGGTATTGTCCGGATTCACTTTCGCCATCCGCTTGGCGGCATCTGTGATATCGATGTTATGTCCGCCGTCAGACATAAGGAGGCATCGGCACGAACGGAGTGCTTCGTCGGAGATGGAACGCAGCAGGTAGGGCGTGAGGGGACGTGCTATACCGGCATTCTCCTCATAGAGCATAGCCGCGAAATGCCCCTGCATGCCGCCGTTGCCGACAAAGAGCATCGGTTTGTTCGGCTCTGCGAGCAAGAACTCGCGCAACTTGGTTACATCGTAGCTGTCTGCCAGACGCAGCGCAGCTTGCGTTCCTTTCAGGACTTCAGACATTAATGGTTTCATTGTATTCAAGCTTTTATATTTGTGCTGCAAAGATACTATATTTATTTGGAATATACAAATTTTGGGGAAGAAAAGTGCAAATCAGCGGAGTTCAAAGCATTTGGTTACTTCCTGCGGCAGGATCTCCTGGTAACAATCCACATCCAGGCGCATGTAATACGGTTGGGAGACCATACGTACGAACAGGGTATCCAAGGCTGCTTCCGTACGATTGAGTTGGTCGATGAACTCGGGCGAAGCACCGATGCGGAGCGGCAGCGTCTTCTGATGCAGATAAGTCTTGGCATTCTGCGTGAGATGCCAATACATAGGGATGAGTTCAAAGGGGAACTCTGGGTCGAAGATCTTCTCCATTCCGTCAGGCCAGTCGCAATTGTACGGGCGATAATACAACGTGTCAATCAGATCCCAATCGACCGTGGAGTAGTTATAGAACCGCGCTAACTCATCATGCGCTACAGAGATGCTATCCTGCCTGGAGCAGCCTGTTGAAAAGACTGCTACCCAAGCAAGAACAATCATCAGAATGGTACTTTTTATACGAGAATCCATAGGTGTGACAGTGCTTATAAGTGGAACAAGTTAATTGAATCCTATCTGTTTGCCGTTGGAGCGGTCCATACTCTCGGCAGAACAATCTGCCAGGATGCGGTCGAAATCCATCTCGTCGGAGCCCGTGAAGATCGAGTTGATAATCTGCTTGCGGGTCACGTTCTGAATCTGTCCGCCCGAGAAATCAAAGCGGTTGGCCAGCGTGGCAGCTTGCTCATCGCTGAGTTTGGGCAGCATCGTCGCCCAGATCTGCTTGCGCGCTTCGTTGGTGGGCTTGGGCAACTGCAGCTTAATCAGGAAACGCCGTTCGAAAGCCTTATCGAGCGTAGAGGTGAGGTTGGTGGTACAGATCATGATACCATGCAGTTTCTCCATCTGCTCCAGAAGGATGTTCTGGAGAGCATTCTCCATCTTGTCCACGGAGCCCGAAGTGTGCTCCAGCCGTGCGCCGAAGATAGCGTCACACTCGTTGCAGAAGAGGATAGGCGTCTTCTTCATACGCGCTACGTAGGAGCGATAGGTATTGAAGATACGCGCGAGGTTCTGCTCCGATTCGCCGACGAACTTGTCACGGATCTGGGACATGTCGACGATAAACAGGTCTCTTCCTGTCTCCCGCGCCAGCTGCTGTACCAGCTCCGTCTTGCCCGTACCGGGCGTACCATAGAGGAGGATATTCAGGCCTGTCGGCATGTTCTTCTCCTTGAGACGGGATACGACCTGCCGGTACTGATCGTCGTGCAGGAGCTGACGCAGGCGGTTGACTTCTTCCTGGGTCTTGCCCGAGAAAAAGAGCTTGCGCTCGGGAATCTGCGCACAGGGAGTGAGATTACGTCCCCACTCTTCCCGATCGGACAGGATGGTATTCACTTCCTCTATGTTCTGCGAGAGGAGTTCCATCCATCCGTCCTTGGTGATGACCCATTGGTCGGCATCCGCGAGACCTCCGTCGCTACAAAGCGGTTCGAAGATCTTCTGCGTCACCAGAGGATAGGTGCCTTTCTGCATGGCACGAATGACTTTGCGCACTTCGTTGACGCTCATTACCATGCTGAAGTCTCCTCCGTCAAAGCTAAGCATGCCTTCTGCGCTCTGCAGCGCCGCAGCGACCACCAGCGGCTTGAACAACAGGTCATCGTTCCCTGCTATACGCTTGATATTGAGGACGATAGGCAGATGTTGGTTGAGATTGAAGAGCCAGTTTATCTCTTTCTCAATCTCGCCGTCGTTGTCATTTCGTTTGCCTTCCCGAATAGCTTCCGCACAGGCGGTCAGGAACGAAGCGGAATCGGGTGAACGCAGCGATGTGATGTCGAAGGGTTTGTTATCGCTAAGGGCAGCAAGTGCCTCCTCGCGTATAACCCATTGATCTGCGCCGAAATGGTTTTCGCAAGTCTCGAGATAGCCCAAGTTCACGAGCGTTTTCAATTCCTCCTTTCTCGAGAATAGCGCCAACGGATGGCAGCCCATATAACCCGTGATATCGTCCGTATCGCAGGCATGTCCGGTAGCCTGGTTGTGGAAAAGCGCGCAAGCGAGGATATGTACTTGAATGGCCGTCAAGTTCAGCCGACGCATGAGATAATGCAAGGCTTCGTTATCTGAGGTGTCAAGCGTCATTTCGCGATGCGGACGCAGGCTCCCTTTGGATTCGGTATCGCGCGTCAGATAGACGAAGGCATCAATGATGGTTGATTGCTCGGTCTCATGCCATTCTTCCAATGCTGCAGGCTGAGGTAACTCGACAGGTTCTTCTTTTTTCTTTCTCATATGCTTTTCCTTTCTTTTAGGGGGTTAATAAATATACTCGATCTTGAAATCGAGTACAAAGGTATAGGTTTTTTCTTAAATAGCCAAACGGTTCGACTATATTGGAACCGATTGGAAAAAATTGGAATTATTTCCTGTTTTTATAATTAGAGTACTGCCTTGCCGCGTGGTACAGACTATCCCTGTCTTTTGGGTATCCGAATTCCTTCTGCAGCCATTCGTGCATGGTCGTCGGGGAGAGATAGGGATCAAACACACCTTCCGTCTCTTTGTAGATATACATGGCCACGTATTTGGGAGCTCCGATTTTATAGCGGCAACGCGCAGCTAACTCCATGCGATGCTCCTCTATCTCCTCTGGCGAGACCTTCTTTAAATACTCCCGATTAAAGCCGCGATTGTCCACGATATGATTCTGCTGTTGATACCAAGCGTAGGCTTCGTTCACGTCCATCTCTCCGCTGTGCAAGGCTTCAAAGATATCAGCAATAGTGGCATTTTGGCGCTTGATAGCCCGACGACGCTTTTCTACCTCGGAGTATTCCTCTTTAGGACGAGGTGTTTCGTCCTTTGGACAAGGAGCTGCCTTCTCGCCCGCGCTACCGACGCAATGGTCTGAGCCAACAGCCACCAATCTTCGGTGCTTACCCTCCATTGCGAGACCTAATTCCGCTCTGCTTAGCGGGTGGGCTGCGCTTTCACGATCGGCCTTGCGGAGTGCTTTCCATAGCGGAGAATCCAACACTGCGGCGAACGAAGCACCTAATTTACCTTTCTCTTTGGCATCATGCATATGCCATAGAATAGCCTGCGCTTCGTCCTTACGAAGGCGAAAACCTGCTTCGCGAGCAGCTAGAACGACCGACCGATAGCCATGATGACGAATATGGCGGAATCCGCTGATATTGCACAAGTCATGCAAGAGCGCGACAATAATCATACTGTCGGTAGGTAGAATTCCTTCATTCTGTCGTTGCATACGCAGCAGCACCTCCAAACTATGTTGCGCCAATCCTCCCTGATGCTTATGGTGCCTGTGACATCCCACGCGATAGTAACCGTTATCACGCATGAGTGTTAACAACTGCTCGACGTTCTCGCGGCCAGTAGCACGCAAAAGGCTTTCAATTGTTGATTGAAGGGAGAGAGAAGAAACTGAAGAAGTTTTCATAAGCATCAAGGTTTTAAAAGGTTAAACATCACATCCGTAGAGCACGTCTATCGGAAAAACAATGCAAAGATATAAAAAATATTTCATATAATCAAATTTTGGAGAAAAAAAGTGTAAAAATAACACAGATTGCCGTTTGGGGACTCCAAAATTTGTTTTTTCATTTCTTTTTCTATATTAGTTGAACGCGCGTGCATACGTGCGCGATTTTATCATTAGATATATAGAGGGGTATCTGTCCGATTATGAAGGTTTGGATTTTTCCAATTTTTTCCAATCGATTCCAACGCATCCCCAAAATTTTTATATTCCAAATAATAGCATTACTTTTGCAGCAGATTTCAAATTAACAATTAAAATCATACGCATATGAAAGAGTTCAAAATTTCACAATCAATCACTCCACGTGAGTCTCAGAACATCTCTCGCTATTTTGCGAACATCTCGTCCACCCATCCCTTAGACCCCGATCAGGAAGCCGATTTGGCTATGCGCATTCGCAGGGGAGACCTCAAAGCTCGAAACGAATTGGTGACAGCCAACCTGCGGTTCGTAGTCTCGGTAGCCAAGCAGTATCAGAACTTAGGCGTGCCCCTGGAAGACCTTATCAGTGAAGGAAATATCGGCCTTGTCAAAGCCGCCGAACGCTTTGACCCGACCAAAGGATTCAAGTTCGCCACTTTCGCCGTCTGGTGGATTCGACAAGCGATCATGCTCTTCCTCGTGGATAAATCGCGATTGGTCCGTTTGCCGCAGAACATCGTTAATGTCCTCTCCCGTATCCGCAGTGCAGCCAATGCTTTCGAGCAAGAGAACCAGCGCACTCCGTCCATGGAAGAGCTGGCGGAGCGGACAGGAATGAGCGTAGAGAAAGTGGAGGAATATCTCGGGCATACCACCAGCACGATATCCATGGATACACCGCTTTCTGCCGACTCCGACGCTACAGTAGGAGAAATGCTGCCTGATCTCTCTTCGAGCGCAGCGGACGAGAAGCTGATGGCGGAATCCTTGCGTCACGACCTGCAAGTAGCGATGAGTTCCTGTTCGCGAAGAGAACAAGAGATCATCCGTTTGTACTACGGGTTGGATGGTGAGGCCCGAAGTATGGACGAGATAGCGATGGAATATCATCTCTCAAGAGAGCGCGTGCGCCAACTGATTGACGGGAGCATAGCAACCATCCGCAGCAGGCATGGAGAGGCACTGCGAAAATATGCGTAAACAACAGATTGTATAATATTCCAAATATCAAGTATTATGAGAAGTATATTAGAAGATTTCAGACTCTTTGCGCTGTCCAACACGGCAGCCTCGCCTACCGCGGTAGACAAAATGATTCAATCCCAAAACCAGGTTCTTGCAGGCTATGGAAGTATCAACCCGACCATTATCGAAGAGCGAAAACTGAACGTAGCCGCCATGGATGTATTCAGCCGTCTGATGATGGACCGTATCATCTTCCTCGGGACAGAAATTGACGACTACACATCCAATGTGATTCAGGCTCAACTGCTGTATCTGAACTCACAAGACAAAGCCGACATATCGATATATATCAACAGCCCAGGCGGCGTGGTTTATGACGGCTTAGGGATCTACGACACGATGCAGTTCGTGGATTGCGACGTGAGCACTATCTGCGTAGGGATGGCAGCATCCATGGCCAGCATCCTGCTATGCGCAGGAGCAAAAGGGAAACGTGCCGCACTACCTCACAGCCGTATCATGATTCATCAGCCTATAGGAGGTATTCGCGGGCAAGCATCCGATATAGAGATTGAAGCCAAACAGATTCTGAAACTGAAGGACGAACTCTATCATATCATTGCCGACCACTCCAACAAGACGCGCAAGCAAATTGAGGCAGATGCTGATCGTGATTATTGGATGACAGCCAAAGAAGCCATGGATTACGGCATGATAGACCAAGTATTAATCAAAAACAAATAATAGCATATGGCAAGAAAAAATAGTACTTCAAACCTCTTAGCAGGAAAGATTCCTACTCCGCAGGAAATCAAGAACCATCTTGATCAGTATGTAATCGGTCAGGAAGAGACCAAACGTATTCTATCCGTCGCCGTGTACAACCACTACAAGAAACTCATTCACAATTTGAATGGCGGGGGTATTACCGAATTGGAGAAATCAAACATCATCATCGCAGGTCCTACGGGTTCGGGCAAGACCTATATGGTACGCACCATTGCCAAAATGCTGGACGTGCCATTCTATATCCAGGATTGCACCAAACTTACAGCCAGTGGGTATGTCGGAAGCGACGTAGAGGACTGTCTTGCAGGTTTGCTGCGCTCATGCAACTATAACGTGGAAAAAGCACAAATGGGTATCGTGATGTTGGATGAGATTGACAAGATAGCCAAAGCGAGTGCGGGTCCGTCCATCACACGCGACGTATCGGGCGAATGCGTGCAACAGTCGCTGCTGAAGATCGTAGAAGGCGATCTGGTAGGCGTTCAACCTGAAGGCGGAAGGAAACATCCTGAGCAGTCATTGACCTATATCGATACGTCCAACATCCTCTTTATCGCATCGGGAGCCTTTGTCGGCATTGAGCGAATCGTCCGAAATCGTTTGAATCGCGGAGCATCGCACGTAGGTTTTAATGCCACCAGGCATGAATCCTATAAGTTGGACGAACTGAGAAGCCTTGTCAGTACGGAAGATATCCGCGATTTTGGTATGATTCCTGAGTTCGTTGGAAGATTTCCTATCATCACCTGCATATCTAAATTAGAGAAGGGGGATTTAAAACGCATTCTAAAGGAACCTAAAAACTCTATTCTAAATCAGTACATCGAATTGTTAGATATGGACAACACAGAATTAAGTTTCGATGACGCCGCGTTGGACGAGATGGCATCCATTGCTTATCATCTTGGAACAGGCGCTCGTGCCTTGCGCAATATCGCAGAAACGGTGATGACGGATATCATGTTCGATGCCCCAAATAACAAAAGGAAGCGGAACAAAGTGAAGGTAAACATCACAAAAGAAGATGTCGTTAATAAGACTCAAAAGAAATTCCGTTTAGCATGCTGACATCATCATACTACGGAAATCAGTATTTAATATTAACATTTAAACATTTACCGCTATGAAGAAAAATCTCGTTCTTTTTGCAGCACTTACAATCGCCTGCACGTACGCATTAGCTGACACATACACGTACTCAGTACGTCGAAACCCATCCTATGATCAATCCTCTGACTCATATTACCTTGATCGCAAATTACAAGAACAGAAAGAAAAGTCAGATCCGCTAAGTGTAGGTTTACTAACGCGATTCGGTTACGCGTTCAACTACGATGCTTTTACTTACGGAGTATCATTCTTCTATCAGTGGAGTCGAATAGCTGGCATTACCGCGGGTTTTGACGGGTACTATATACCGAACAAGTTGGCATATAGAACCATTCAAAATGACACCGTATCTACATCGGCTTTCTCGCTTCCGCAATGGGATATACGCGCAGGATTTATGATAACACGCTATTTCCTCTTTGGAGCTATGCTCGGAAAATCTAATATTGGTGATGCTACCAATCTTATCAACATGCGTGAGGACGCTTGGTTTATCGACAACAAGGATCGCAACTTCCTCTTTGGAGGATTTGTTACCTTCGTACTTCCTGTATCCAAACATTTCGGATTGAACCTTGACTTCGCGGTGACGAATAAGACGGGTTTCAATGTGGGCATGGGTATCAATGCAACCATTCCTATCAAGTAAGATGACTTATATGTTAAACATTTAAAAATAGAGACGCTTATGAAAATGCAAGTAACAAAAGAAGTACTTGAACAGTACCAAAAGGATTTAGCGGCTGCAATGCAGATATCGGATGATCTTGCCCAGCTAAACGAACTCAATGAGATTGAGCAGATGGCGGAGCACTATGATTGGGACAATCAAGTATTTGTGGACGAGAAGACCGGGAAGAAAGGGCTGCGAGGTGTGGATGGAACGGTGCTTGTTCCGGCATTGTACGACGAGTTTCCGGAAGTAGGTTCTTACCGTTTGTTCTATAAGCGACCGCATGTTGCTCGTCAGGGTGATAAATACGGTATTGTGGCAGCAGATGGCACGGGAAAGCCGTTGACGGCATTCATCTACGATAGTCTTGCGTGGGATTACTTATCACCATTCTATATAGCGCAATGGGGAGGAGAGAAAGAACTCAAAGGACTTATCTATGAGGACGGTCAGGTGCTCGTACCATGCGTTATAAAGAAACTATACGCACGTTGGAACGATCTCTGTTGCTACGATGGGGAAAAACTGATGGGCATCATCGATTTATACCGATTGAAGTGCACAGCGCCGGTGTTTGAAGCGATAGATATGGAACCAGAATCTGGACTGGTGACGGTCATCAAGGATGGCGAACTTGGCGTCTTGGATGACACAACGCTGCAATTTGTCCCAATGAGCGATTATGATGAGGAAAACGGGAACTACTTACACGAAGTGGACTGGCTTTTAGGCAAGCCGCAACTCATATAGAGTTTTCCGAGAACCTTGACCATAGCATAGGTGTCCAAGCAACAGTACTTGAGCAGGTTCGCACGTACGCGAGCCTGTTCTTTTGGTTCCATGAACTGAATCTTTGGGAAGATAGTCATGGCTTCGCCGCCGTTATGGACATCTTCAAGGCTATGGTAGTCAAGTTCCGGGTCATTCGGAAAGAGCGCAGGCAGTACGTACTTGATGGAGTACGAGCCTTGCATGGCCTTGGTGTAGTAGTTCTTCTTGCGGAACGGTACATCTAAGTCAACCATGTTGTCGCGGATGGAGAGCAAGTGGTCTGCGAGATCCGGAAACAGTTCTGCAAGCTCCTTGAGGCGAGTTTGCTCAAAGCCTTTGTTGTAAGCGATTGAGCAGGCGCCAAATGGGATGTCTCGTACGAGTGCTTCTGCGATGTCGCGCAGCGGGTTCTGACCGCTGACGGCGAGGAACTCCTTATGATCAACCGGTCCGCAGGGTTCGTACTGGATGTGGAGCGAGTACTGGAAAGGTATCTGCTGGTAGGGCTTGGTGCCTTTGAACTGCGGGATAGCTGGCTGCATGGTCTCGAAATCGAGATGATAAAGCGGGTAGTGAACGGTTTCTAGGAACTCGCGAATGGCAGGCAGCTCGATGAAGTCGATGTCGTCCAGTTCTGCTTCGATAACCTTAAGATAACTCGGGTTGAGTTTCGGAGCATAGCGAAGCGTTTCGAAGGTCTCGTAGCCCTGTTCGTAGTACTTGCGGGCGGTGCGGAACTGCATGCCCATGATGGAGAATGGGTTCTTGGTTGGCATATGCTTGGTGCAATATGCCCAGAACGCACATTTCTTCGTGCAGTTATCGGTTGGCGCGACGATAAGAGGTTCTGCCCCTTGCAGGATACGTTTGGCAGCAACCACACCATTGGCTACGGCTGGGTAAAAATCGGCAACCTTATCGGCATAGTCAAGGTCTGCGAAAAGACCGTGGAGGTCGAGGGTATCGCCGAGGCGGTATGTCTTGTCAAGCGCAAGAAGGTGGGTTCCGGCGACCTTGACGCCGCATTGCTCAAGTACCCAGCGTTGATAGGTTATATCGAGAGTGTGAATGAGCTCGTTCTTCTTGTCTTCTGCCTCATCCTCGGAGGAGTCAGCAGTTGTGCTCTTTACTTCGTAGATAACCCAACCATCGGAGGTATAGCGGAGAAGGTCCACAGCGCAGTAGTTGCCATCGTAAGAGAAGGCAGCTTCGGCAATTACAGGCGTTTGCGCATCAATCAGTTGCTGCGTACGTTTGAGCATAGCGGTGCGGTTCTGTGAACCGTCGGGATATATTTCCGTCGCGTTCACTGTACCCTCGAAATAATTGCGGGCCAACTCGCCCACTTGGATACCTATCTCCATGCGGGACTCTGCTTGTGGGTCAGGAGTCGCTTCGTCTAAGCGATACTGCGATAGCCATAAGAGTTTAGGACATTGGCAATAAGCCGCATACTTCGATTTGCTGAGACCTACTTGAGACATACGTTTACTATTTTATATATGATAAAAGTTCTTTTATACTATCCTCAATTTTCTCCACAGAAGGAATGTCACGATAAGCTAGATCAGGAAGTTCCCGAAGGTATGTGGGCTGTAGGAGAAGCCAAGTAGCATGTAAGTCGGCGATAAGAGGCGATTCTGATAACGGACGATGCTGCCAGCCATCCGGTTTCTCGAAGCTTTGTCTATCGTGGTCCAAGAGCGTCTGGAAATCGTTACTGAATTCCTGCGATTGGATATAAGCACGGCACGCTTCATCTTGCAACAGATAATGCAGATCATAAAAATGACGTATTTTGGCATTCATCTCCGGGAGATATGCATCCGCTAAGGAGCAGCGCATCAACGAGACTAATTTTTCCGTTAGCGTACGGCGATAATCCAGTACCGGCACATCGAAATCTGCCATGTCGTATTGTTCTATTAACGACTCGTTGCCACTCTGAATGAAATACTCTGTAAGGAAACAGCGAATGGTACGCATCTCCCATGGATAAGGATTAGCAAAGGAATTGATTTCCAACAGCAACTCACCTGCACGCACCGCATTCGTTGTGGGCACATCGGAGAACGTCGGATATTGATAAAACGCTTTATGGTAATGCGAGCCTTTACTGGTTGCTTCTTTTGGAACCTCGACCAATCCTTCCGTCATGCTATGTGCCACGCGCTTGATAGCCATTTTGACCTGATTACCGGTCATAAGGTGTGCATCGGCAATGGCTACATCAATATCCTCCGAAAAGCGACTACCAATATTGTATGCCTTGGTTAGACTAGTTCCTCCCTTGAACACCGCATGATGATCAGTATCGCTACGAACCATCTGCTGCAAACTGCGGCAAATCCAATAATCCTTTTCGAGAAAGTGCTTCTTGATGTGCAACACGTCATACGCCATGTCAATGGCAGTAATGAATAATTCTTTGTTTTCGTGCAGGTTCATTGTACCCTCCATTTTTTACGGTTTGGCAAAGCATCATCGCTTAGCCCAATTTTATAAGTACTGGCAACATTAAGGGAGCGGTTTAATGCAGCGGTGTCGGTTTCGCCGACCTCGTCAAGCATCGCGCCAACCACAGCCCTGACATAATCCGTATATGCCATTGCCAATGTAGATAATTGTTTGCGCTCGTCCGGTTGCATTTTGCGGACAATACCACGCAGTGTAACGCAAGCATCTTCCGGTGTACATGCCGGTATCTGACGGATAAACCGAATGGCATCCAGTACTTGCAGTAATGGGATATTAGCACGCGTGATAGTATTCGGCTGTAGAACGAAACGAATCGTATAACCTCCGCGCTTAACAGCTCTGCGATAGGTGTTACTTCCAACAGTATAAACCGAAGAAATCTGCGTACTCAAGCCCAATAATTGAAATGCTGTTTGACCACTCATATAGCCAATGATTCGCTTGCCGTCCATTAAAAATTCTTGTAGCATCCAGTCAACCGAAGGTGGCATAACCCCAAGCATTGTCTGCTTCGGTTTGTCAAAACGTCCCTTACCTATCTTGCGAATCTTACCGGCTTGCACCAAAGAGCGGAGCGTACGACTGAGAACTGCAGGGTCTTTCACAATATCTGTAAAATCAGATGATGTAAAAATATACCCAGTGCGCATTTTATTCACGCGAGAGACCACAATATCTACGATTCTATTAGTCATTTATATTTCTTTACGCTCGATAAAAGTCAAGTTTTTTACGTAATAAACTTGATAAATCCGATGCAAAAGTACTGCTTTTTTTTGAATTGACCAAATTTTTGAAGAAGAAAATTTAAAAAATCCTTATTTTGTCACACTTTTCGAATAAAATTGTGACGAAGAGAGAGTCGAAGAGCAGCTTACGCTGCCCTTGCTCAATTCCGGAAGATATGCCCATCGACCTCGGTGTAATCGCCACCCGTATCGAGGTTGCGCCATACTGCGGTGTAATCTATGCAGCATTGCAGCCACGCGGGGAGGTTCTTGAAATAGCCGCATTCCTCGCAAAGGTACTCGGCGAAATCTTCGGCGCTATCGTACTTGCCCTCGTAGCGTTCCTCGAAATCTTCGAGCGTGCCATCATCCCAATAGGTAAGATACGCTTCGTATGCTTCGCGCTTTTCCTCACTCAGCTCGGCATAAGCTTTGATTTTATCGAACGTGCTTTCGCCCATGCAGCCCTCACAATACCACTGTTCGGGGTAGTGCTCGTAATCTTGGAACATGAGTTCCGGCTCTGACTCGTTAGCGTGCAAGCGGTAGCAAAACTCCATAAAATCGTGGTAGTTCTCAAAGGTGGACAAATCAATCCACATGCCATAAAGACTGCCGTTGTTGTACTTGGCATAGGTGCCACAATAGACTGCCGGGTTGCTGTTCTCATAGTGTGCAGCGTGCTCGCGGATTTCGTTCTTCGTTAATGGTTCTCTGTAATTCATAGTTGTAAAAATTTGATTGTTATTAAAATACGTTTATATTGGCGGCTCTCATAGCCATCATATTATCAAGCGCTTTTTGTTGTGCGCGCTCCCATGCAAGCTCACGCTCTACCTGCTTATACTGCCATGCACCACGACCGGACATCAAATCGCGTTCGAGTTCCTGCTGTGCTTTGAAATCCTCCACACTGCAAGTGTATCGTGCCATTTCTTTAACTACCTCGCTCTTGGGGCTTTCTACAACGGGAGCGGCTACGGATGATTCACTCCATAAAAGAGGGAGTTCTAACTGACTTTGCTGATGTGAAATGTGCTTGTACATAATTGCTGAATTTTATTTACGGTGCATTCGAAGTGCTTTGGTGAGATTGGTTGCAAGACTCGACCGACAAATACTACCGTCAGCGTGTGGAGATTTTTCGAGGCGACTTGTATAGCCTTGCTTATCGAGAGAAAGTATTAACTTCGCGCCGGAAATAGAATCAGCAGGATAAGCACATCATCAGCGAAGAGTGAACTTCCTATGGAGTGGACCATTTGCCGCTTCCGGGAAAGCCACAAGAGAACAGCACGTGCGTCAGCATGTATAGGGCAAGATCAACGTGGTAACCTTGCCCGTTTCCGCGCTGCGAGCACCTTAGTCTGGGAAAGGTTACAAAAAGTTACCAAAGCAACCAGCGCGGTAACCTTCGGTAACCTCTCAAAAAAACAAGCACATAAAAGAAAATATATAAACCACATACATACATTTTGGAGTACACACCGTTAACAGCGTACACAGTACTGATTTACAGGCATTTAAGTAAAACTATATATCCTTAACAATGTTAATATTCTTATATAATGTTAACAATGTTTACAAATGTTAACGGATGTTTACTTGGTCTATGCGCATAAATTGCTGATAATAAGCAATGTGTACAATGTGTACGATGTTAATGCGTGTACCACAGCATAAGACCATCAACCCAAGGACATGAAAAAAGCGCACAACCAACGGTCATACGCTTCCTCTCTTACGCGGTTTGTTCATCCGGAATGGTATCCTCCGGAATCAGGTTGATGTCGTATTGCTCAACCAGTTTGTCATAGTCAAAGCAATAAGAGAGTTCCGTGCTGGATTTTTGAATATTACGAGAGTTACCTCGCTCGTCCGTTTTGGTTTCATACTGTAGCACTCCTTGGATGATATCCTTATAGCGCACAATCTTCTTTCCAAGATAGGCAGGACTGTTCTCCAGATAGTACTCCAGTGAGTTCTTTGGCAGCAGCGGTTCGCCGGTATGATGACCGTGCAGGGTGTACAGTTGAGCGGTCTGCTTGATCTTCAGATATAGCACTCGTTTGGGTTGCTCGAAGCGACATAACTCACGATCACGGGTGTTGAGTTCAGAGACATACTCGACGCGGTAATCGCCTTCGTACGCAAGGTTACCTGTTCCGCGGAGGTAGCTGACGGTGTCCCAATAGGTAGCCAACTCGTTGTTCTTCTTGGTCTGCCGGTTTTGGTGGAGCACGCCGTCAATGACTACGCGCAGCAGGTCTTGGTACGTGAATGGCAAATCGAGTGACGAACGTAGTGCATAGCAGGCCGCGAGAGGTACTACCCAGTTCCGCAGGATACGGTCTTCTACCGGCGAGTTCTGCAGCGCATCACGAAGGTCATCAAAGGTACGATTATACGCATCACGGAAGTTGGACTCAAACTGCGGACGATAACGCAGGATATCCAGCGTCAAGTGTGTGCAGCCCAACTTGCGGAGATTGACCAACTGTTGAAAGCGTTCCTTGGCATCATTGGAGAACTCTGACTTCGGAAAACTAAGGAAGATAAAGCGCGAGAAGAGTGCTATATCTGCCGTCGCCATCTCCTGACCGGTGATGATGATACCAGAGTTGACTTTGGTAACTTCGCGTTTCTTATCCTTATCCATGTTCATTCGGTTACGACCGGTGCCATCCCAGAGACCTTTAAGAAACTCACGTTTGTCAAGATCGATGCCGTTCTTGAACTCATCCAGATGGACGAGCGCATTGGCACATTGTGCGACAGCGTCTGCCAACGCGGGAAGAGTAGAGTTCTGGATGTTCGGAGGCGTGTTCTCGCAGATAAAGAACGACATGAGACTGTGACCGAGTTCGGACTTACCCGAACCTTTCGGACCGAAGATATTCAGCATCGGGAAGAACTTGGTCTGCGTCACGATGATATCACGGAAGAGAGTAGCCAATAAGAACGAGAAGGCGATCATGGCATTGGCGCCGAAGACGGATATTAGCTGCTCAACGTATCGGCGAAGCGAAACGGCTCCGGTGTTCCGATGGACAAAGCTGCGTTCAAACTGATACAATTGGGTATCGTGCTTGTAGATAGTGGACAATGCGGGTAAGTATTGGTTGCCGAGTTTCGGCAGACGGACGATACCGTATTCGTCCACCGGGTACCACGTACCATTAGCAAGCACACCATTACCGAACGCATAGAATCCCGCAGATTGCCAGCCGAGTTGGTCGATACGGGTGGCGGTCTCGGTGTTCTCGTAGAGGTACATCTTGAGTTGTGTCAACCGTGCAGCAGATGCCGTCCAAAGGTAGTTGCCGAGGCCTTCGATACGTTGAGAGAATTTCTGCATACTCGTTAGATCCTCCTGCTTAAGTTCGATGATTTCCTTCTGACTGCGCATGTTGGTCAATTCGAAGATACGTACGGCGTTGATAGAGTCGCGGATATGGAAGAGTGGACGGAGGACGAAGTTCGACCATGAGAACATCTTACCATCTGCGCCCAGCGAGACGTAATGGTTATCCACTTGTTGGAAACCGTAATGTTCCAAAAGGTCTTGGTTGGAGGGCGTTGAGGTATCACGCAACTGCGCTTCCGTCTTGCGTTGCACAGCGGCACGAACGGCTTTATTCCAAGTGCTACGACCAGGTACAAGCTTGATAAGTTTGTCGATATACAGGTTACGCTCATGCTCCTGATCGCATAGTGCAACGACGTTGGCAATGTCATCAATTATGGAGATACTAACCTCTGCATCACCGGCATCCAAGATACGCTTGTCTGCGTACCAGATGACGAAATCTTCTTCGGGTAACTCGTTGAAGATACGCTCGTTCTTGCAATACGAATCGGGATCATTCTTCTGACCATCGGCGCCCAATGGTATCTCACGGACAACCACTTTGAAACCTGCGGCCATCGCGTTACGACCGGTCATCATCACTTTCTTGATACCCGTGCCGTAATGCTCGGAGATATTGTGCCGATCGGCGTCCGGCAGGAAGCACAAAGTGGTAGCGTAGCGTTTGAGAAGGTCGAGTTGTTGACTTGTCCAATCAGAACCAAGCGAAGCCACCGCATTGTCGATGCCGATAGATTGCAGACGAAGGACGTCCGGCGCTCCTTCGACCAGATAGAAACGACCTTCTTTGGCGGCTGCAGGCCATGCTTGCTCAATGCCGAAGATGGAATTGCTTTTCTGATAGAGCACGTTATTGGACGTGTTGAGATACTTGGGTGTGTTCTCATCGTTCGACATCGTACGCGCGGTATATCCAATAATACGATTGTATTTGTTCCGGATAGGAATCATGATACGACCACGGAAGAAGTCGAATTCCTGATGCGTTTTGTCCGAGTGTTTAAGCAGCCCCATCGACTGGAGTAAGGGTAAAGAAAGTGCTTCCTTTTGTGCGTATTTCTGCAAGCCTTCCCAAGCATCATAGGCATAGCCTATACCGCTTTCTTCAACGAGGTCGATACCCCAACGTTCGGAGGCATATTCATAAGCAGCACGAGCTTCCTCGTCCTGGTTATGGATGTTCGCCACATAGTACTTCTGAACGACCTCATAAGCAATCAACATGGACTCACGTTGTTTATCCTGCTCTTGCTCCTCAGGAGTTCGTTCGCGGGTATCTTCCTCGACAGGGATGTTATGCTTCTTCGCAAGGAAACGAACGGCCTCTATGAACGAAAGCTTCTCCTTTTTCTCGATGAAGGATATGGCGTCACCGCCTTCGCCGCACGCACCAAAGCAATGCCACGTGTTGCGCACCGGATCAATATGGAAAGACGGCGTCTTTTCATTGTGCAACGGACAGCAGCACTTGAACTTACGTCCGGACGATTGGAGCGTGGCATAATCAGAGACAACGTCTTTGATATTCACCTGCAATCGGACTAATTCTATTGTGCGATTTGATAGCATATTAGTTTAGGATTTTTAGAGGGCAATAGAAAGTTGGAACGCGTCCAACTCTCTACACGGATTAAGAATTAAGGTGTTGCTTTGCATAGTACTTTTCTACGAAGCGCTGCTGAGCGCGATCTTCGTTGCGATAGTGGTTCAGGATTTGGTTGATAACCTCGTCCTCTAACTTAGTTACATTCGCATGCTCGCATTTGTAATAAAAGGTGGAATTGCTCCATCCAGTACGCTGCATGACTACACGTTTGAACTGGCGTCTCCGACTGCCGGTCAATTGAAGATAATAACGTTTAAAGGTTTTCATATAGGTTGGTTTTTAGTTAATTTGGCTTAAAAATGCTAATTTTGCATAAAATTTGCGTATTATATTTGCGTATTTGCAATTTTTGTTGTACTTTTGTGGTGCAAAATTAGTGCTTTTCGGTGACATACCCAACGAATTTAGCATTAAATGCGTATTATTATAGCATTTTAGTAATTATAATACGCAGATGCGCACTATAATTACTTTTTGAAACAAAAACCTATGTACGACGGAGATGCAATCAGGCTTTTATTAGCCAAACAGAAGAAGTCTCAGCGAGACTTATCTATGGCTGTGACCGGTAAACCCAACAGTAGTTTGCATAACCTTTATAAGAATCCTACGGCCTCGACAATAGAGAAGGTTGCAGACTTCTTTAATGTAACTATCGACTCCCTGTTTGTGCGTACGCGTCAACCGATTGATTACGCGACGGAGACAGATATGGAGAATGGCTATCTGAAGAAGCTAATCCTATATCAAGAGACCACCATCAATGCTTCGCAATTATTGGATGACGCCAACAAGTACATGCTGGAGCAGTTAAAGAATCGTGTGGCAGAACTGGAGAGCCGGTTGAAATATATTCAGAATCATCCGGAGGCTATTGGTGAGTTAGAGCCGCTACCAGAGTTCAACTTGATAGTTCCATATATGCAAAGTGTAGGGGAAACGCAAGTATATACCAACCTTACCGAGAAGCAGAAACGTGAGGCAAAGGCACGCGCCAAGATTCATAAGAAGTATCAGAAGAAAATTCTTGAACCTCAAATCAAGAAAGATTTAGAGGATGCCGGGCAATAACTCCTTTTAAAATACATATGTGCGCGCGGCGCTTGTATGCGCGCGTGTGTGAATTTTGCGAACCTGGTAAAATGGTATTCAAACCATTAGGATACTTTCGATAATAAAGAGAAGATGAAAAGTATACGAAAATTAACAAAATCGTGCTAAGTTTGCATTTTTATGCCCCCAAATTTGCACATGTTAAATATTTTTTGTACCTTTGCAGTCGATTTGGATGGAAAGGAAATGACCCAAAATCTGCCCAAACCGTCCTAACGTAAAATGATACTTGAAATTGCTAACTAACTGATTGATAGTCAGGGAGAAAAATGGGATTCCAACTCAGATTTCGTGTGAGTTCGAGTCTCATCCTGCGCACAAGAGAGGTGTTCTTCGGAATGCCTCTCTTTTTTTTATCCTTGTATGCGCGCGCAAGCGTTGATTGCGACAATGTACATGACTTTTCTCATGTGCGTGTTATACAAAATGCTGCTCATAAGTAATTTTTATGCGGAAAAATTTGGTCAATTCAAAAAAAAGCAGTACTTTTGCACTCGTTAAAAGTGTGTATTGCCACAAAAATATCGAATAAACATGGAAATAAAGAGAGATTTTTATCTTCAAGAACTGCTGCAAAGCCGTCATAACGGCATGATAAAAGTGATTACCGGTTTACGTCGTTCCGGAAAGTCCTATTTGCTGTTCAACCTTTTTGCTGATGCTTTAGTTCACGAAGGTGTTGCTGATAATCATATCATCAAAATCAACTTGGAGGATAGACGTAATAGTGAACTACGCAATCCGGACAATCTCCTACATCACATTGACTCGTTGTTAGTGGATGACCAAATGTATTATATCTTATTGGATGAAGTACAAATGGTTCGTGAGTTTGAAGATGTGCTCAATAGTTATTTGTCGGTTAAGAATGCGGATGTCTATGTAACGGGCTCCAACGCTAAATTCCTGTCGAAAGATATTATCACGGAGTTTCGTGGTCGAGGATGGGGAGTCCATGTGCATCCCTTGAGTTTCGAAGAGTACATGTCTGTTCATTCGACTTCTGATATGACGCGTGCTTTAATGGATTATATGCAGTATGGTGGTCTGCCAAAGGTGGCACTTATGCAAGACGAGAATGAGAAGAAAACATATCTTCAAGATTTACTTCTTCATACCTATCTGCGAGATATTAAGGAACGTAATGGTATTCTGTTGGACTCCGATTTGGAAGAATTGATAGATGTAATCGCGAGCAACATCGGTAGTCTAACTAATCCTTTGAAGATTCAAAACACGTTCAAGTCTGTTAAGCAGAGCAGTATAACTCAAGATACTATCAAGAAATATCTCGATTATATGCAGGATGCTTTCTTAATAGAGAAGGCTGTTCGTTATGATATCAAAGGACGCAAGTATATAGACACTCCTGCGAAATACTATTTTGAGGACTTAGGTTTGCGCAATGCACGTTTGAATTTCCGTCAAATAGAACAAACCCATCTCATGGAGAACCTGATATACAACGAGTTGCGACTACGCGGTTACTCCGTTGATGTAGGACAAGTTACTATGTATATAAGGAATGAAGAAGGCAAGACGGAGCGTAAACAATTGGAAGTGGATTTTGTGTGCAACAAAGGATATGATCGAGTGTACATCCAATCAGCACTGAATTTGGATGGGGACAGCAAAGAAGAGCAAGAATTAGCTTCACTCAAACATATTAACGACAATTTCCAAAAGGTTGTTGTCGTTGGCGGTATGCAGCCTACCTATCGTAACAATGACGGGATTTTAGTTCTCAATATTTTTGATTTCTTGCAGAATAAAGTAACTATCTAAAATTTAGAATTACTTTGTTACGAAAAAATTTGGTCATGTCGAAAAAAAGCAGTACTTTTGCACCACGATAGAGGCTATCGGAATTATGAGTGGTACAACTCGTACCACTCAATAAATAGGACAAAGTCCTTCAGACTATCAACAAGAGTTCGATAATCTGTAAGACAAGTGCACAAGAGAGGTGTTCTTCGGAATGCCTCTCTTTTTTTATCCTTATATGCGCGCGCACGCGTTCCTTATTATAATATAATATATAGATGCTGATTGAGCGCGAAAGCATGTTCTATAACATATTTCCCAAAAACAGCTCAAAATACCCCAAAAATCCCGCATTTTGTAAAGTGCGTATTTTCAATGCATTACAAAGAAAGTGCAAAAAAAGTGCATTTTTTTTGTAGAAATATTTGGTCAATTCAAAAAAAAGCTGTACCTTTGCACTCGCTTTTGAGAAACAAGTGTGTTTCGATTTTCTACCGGAGCCCCGGACATTAAAATTCAGATTCTCTTACGAGGACCTAATTTTTTTGCGCCAAAGCGAAGGAAAGACGAAGCAAATTGAAAGATTGATACAATTAGTGTAGTACAAGAACTGAAGTAAATTTATTTACGTAAGTCCACGGCTCGACCGTGAACTTATTTAGGTTCCCGAAAAATTCTACACTTGATAAATTCGATTATTCTGAGCTATCTTATAATTTCTTTTTACAACGAAGAGTTTGATCCTGGCTCAGGATGAACGCTAGCGACAGGCCTAACACATGCAAGTCGAGGGGCAGCG
>OCVV011173199.1_pt1 | contig 58592 bp, 53 predicted proteins | sample 1539721 | NCBI WGS metagenome assembly OCVV01 (sample SAMN02144230, study PRJEB22623) | gut metagenome | biome: sheep rumen | host: Ovis aries | place: New Zealand
ATTATAATTGTGCTAAGAAATATATTAATAATTTAATAGCCAATGGGGATTGTAAATATAAATATAATGATGTTATTAAAATGATTGATAGGAATAATATTAATGTTTCTAATATTGATAAGTTATGTTTGGTTTAATTAATTTTTTGTATTTATTTGATAAATATTTGATATAATATAGAAAACATGTGAGGTGATTAAATGAAATTATATAATACATTAACTAAAAAAGTTGAAGACTTTGTTCCATATGAGGAAGGAAAGGTTAAGTTATATACTTGTGGACCTACTGTTTATCATTATGCTCATATTGGTAATATTAGAAATTATATTGGGCATGATTTTTTAGATAAGACGTTAAGATATCTTGGATATAATGTTACACGTGCTATGAATATAACTGATGTTGGACATTTAACAAGTGACTCTGATTCTGGTGAAGATAAGATGGAAGTTGCTAGAAAAAGAGAACATAAATCTTCTATGGAGATAGCTAAGTTTTATACTAAAGCTTTCTTTGATGATTTTAAACTAGTTAATTGTCGAGTACCAGAAATTGTTTCTCCCGCAACAGAAAATATTGAAATGTATATTAAAATGATTTCAAGATTATTAGATAATGGGTATGCATATATATCAGGAGGAAATGTATATTTTGATATTAGTAAAGTAAAAGATTATTATGTTCTTACAAATCATCAAGAAAATGAGTTAGTAGTTGGTGCTCGTGAGGGGGTAGATGAAGATAATAATAAGAAAAACCAAGCAGATTTTGCTTTATGGTTTACAACTTCTAAATTTGAACATCATGAGCTACTTTGGGATTCTCCATGGGGTAAGGGTTATCCTGGTTGGCATATTGAATGTAGTGGTATCTCAATTAAATATTTGGGAGAACATTTAGATATTCATGGTGGTGGAGTTGATAATATTTTTCCTCATCATACTAATGAAATTGCTCAAAGTGAAGCCTATTTAGGGCATAAATGGTGTAATTATTGGTTTCATAATGAACATTTATTAGATCAAGAAGGTAAAATGAGTAAATCAAAAGGGGCTATTTTGACAGTTACTACTCTAAAGGAAAAAGGTTATGATCCTTTATCATTTAGATTTATGTGTTTAAATTCACATTATAGGAAACAATTAGTTTTTTCATATGAAGCACTTGATCAAGCTGAAAATACATTAAAGAAGCTTAGAAAAAAAGTTAATTCAATTAAAAATGAAGGAGATATTGATAAAGTTAAATTTAAATTATATAAAGAAAAATTTATTGCTGAAATATCTAATGATTTAAATATGGCTAATGCTTTAACTATATTGTATGATTTACTAAAAGATGATGGTGTTAATGGTAGTACTAAGATTGCTCTTATTAAATCATATGATGAAGTATTTTCTCTTGATTTATTAAAAGAAGAAAATGCTGTTGATGTTGATTTTGTAAATTATATTAATAATAAAATTGAAGAACGAAAAGAATCTAAGAAGAATAAAGATTATGAATTAGCTGATCAAATAAGAAATGAATTATTAGAAAAAGGTGTAAAATTAATTGATTCTAAAGAAGGTACTACATACGAGATAATTAAGAATTAGTATTTTCTAATTCTTTTATTTTTGAGGTGATTGTGTGGATATAAGAGAAATAAATGTTTTAGTTTTAGCTTATCTTGGTGATACTATATATGAAAATTATGTGAGGAAATATTTAGTTTTAACAGGAATAGCTAATGTTGATGCTTTACAGAAAAAAGCTGTTTTATATGTTAGTGCAAAAGCTCAAGCAAAGTTTTTGAAAAAATTGATGGATGAGAGTTTCTTTAAGGAAGAAGAAATGTGTGTAATTAGGCGAGCTAGAAATAATAGAAGTACTTCTCACCCAAAAAACTGTGATATTATTACGTATAAACATGCTACGGCTTTAGAAGCAATTATTGGTTATTTAGATTTGAAAGGTGATAGAGAAAGGATAGATAAGATAATGGATTTTATCTTAAAGTAGTTTATGATTGTATATGGAAGAAATGTAGCAAAAAGTTTTTTAAAAAATAAAAAATTTGTAAAAAAAATATATTTACAAGATGGGTTTAGTGATAAAAATATAATTTCTCTTATTGAAAAGAGAAAAATTGAAATTGAATATTTACCAAAAAATAAAATTGATGATTTGTGTTCTGGATTACATCAAGGTATACTTTTAGATGTTTCGGATTATCAATATATGGATCTTTCTTCTTTTATTAAAAATGAAGAAGATAAAGTAGTAATTCTTGATCATATTGAAGACCCTCATAATTTAGGTGCTATTATTAGGACTTGTGAGGCTGCTGGAATTAAATCTATTATTATTCCAAAAGATAGACAAGTACAAGTAAATGCTACAGTTATGAAGACAAGTGTTGGGACAGTTAATAATATAAATATTGTTCAAGTTACTAATCTAGTAAATTCAATAAATGTTCTTAAAGAAAATGGTTATTGGATTGTTGGTACTGCATTAACAGATAATAGTTTAGATTATAGAAATATAGACTATAGAGGAAAAATTGCAATAATTATTGGAAATGAAGGAATGGGAATATCAAAACTTGTTATGAAAAAATGTGATTTCATTGCAAAAATTCCAATGTATGGTAAAACTAATAGTTTAAATGCTAGTGTGGCAGCAGGTATTATGATATATGAGATGATTCGAAATAGAAAGTAGGTTAAATGAAATATAAGAATTATAATGATTATGAATTAATTTCTATGGTTAGAGAGAATGATGGTGTATCATATTATAATTTATTTAGTAAATATCAACCAATTATTAAAAATATAGCTTCTGAATATTATGAAAAATTTTCTTCTTATGGGAGCGATTATGATGATTTTTTACAAGAGTGTTATATTGCGTTTCAAGATGCATTAAATAGCTATGATTATAATAAAGGGGTATTATTTTATACTTTTGTTAACTTATGTATCAAAAGACATATGATTTCATATACTAGGAAAATTAGTCATTTAAAAATTAATAATGAGAATAATTATGTTTTAATTGATAATTATGAGATAGTTGATGAAAAAGCGTACATTGATAATATTAATAATTTTAATTTGATTTGTGATGTTGTTAAAGAATGTATGTTTTCTCTTGATTTAACTATTAGTGCACCTTTTGAGTTGAAAATGAATAATTTTTCATTTAATGAAATTAGTATTTTATTGGATATACCAGTATCATCTGCTCGTTATAAAATTGATAGAATGAGAAAAATTATTATTAGGAAATTAAAAAGATTATATCTTATTTAAATAATTGTAATTTTTTTAATTTTGTTTTAAAATATAATTATAATAGGATGGGTTGATATATGGGACAAGTAGATAGATTTAATTCTAATGATATTGTATCTTGTACGTTAAATGATTGGTTAGAGTTGCATAGTAGTGTTGAAGAAAAAAGAGAGACTTTTTTAAATATGGATAAAGCTTTAAAGTATATTCATGAACATGATTATGGAGTGGAAAGATTTTTTAATAATTCAACAATGGTTTATGATATTGATGTGCTAAATAATAATTCTTCATATATTAAATTTAATAGGATTTTACCATTAGCAGGTGATTTAGTTGCAAAACAAAGTAAGAAGAATGAAGATGTTTTTGCTTCTTGTTTAATACAGATTTGTAGTTATGTTGGAATACCTCTCAATAGATTAAATTTAGCTTTTTTAAAAGAAAATTTTGATGAATTTTCTAAAATATTACCTCCTGAAGATGTCCCTTATTATCGTGGCATAATACTACGAGGTAGTAGTGTATATTTTTCTGATTATATTAGTGAAATACATAGACGAAAATTATCTAGCATGGAAAATCAATTATCTGATTCAAGTAGTAGTCAAATAAAAAATGAAGGTAGGAAGTCAATTGAATCTAATAAGTCACTTGTTAAGATGAGCAAAAATAGATTATATTTAGATTCTTCTGATAAAAATAATTTAATTTATAAAATAGGTAATAATGATAAAGAAGCTGCTTTTATAAATTACTTGTTGATAATAACTATTTTGGTATTTAGTTTGTTAGCAATTAATATGTTTTTTTGGTTATGTAGTTTAATTTAAAAATGTATTGACATTTCTTATGGCTTGTGCTAGTTTATTGGTGTAAGCACTGAGAAGTGTTTTTATTTTGAAACTATTTTGAAAAAGGTGAAAATATGGCTGAAATTAGAAAGAAAGTTATTGAAGATATTTATAATACTTCAAGTATTAAGAAAAATGAACAAAAGAACGAGGTAATACAAAAAAGGAAGAAAAATTCAAAAAAAGTAAAAAGAGAAAATAATGAAAAGAAAAGTTTGTTTGCAAAATTTATGATTTTTTGCAACGGCGTTAAGAGTGAATTTAAGAAGGTTCATTGGACTAGTAAAAAAGATATGATTAAATATTCTTCTGCAACAATTGTTTTTATTATTTTTTCATCACTTTTCTTCTATATTATTGATGTTTTATTTGCATTAGTTCAATCATTATTAAGTTAAAGGAGATGAAATGTATGGAAAAACAATGGTATGTAGTTAATACTTATTCAGGACATGAAAATAAAGTTAAGGAAAAATTAGAGATGAGAGCAAAATCTATGGATATGAAAGATTATATTTTTAGAGTTGTTGTTCCCGAAGAAAAGGTAACTGAAGTTAAGAATGGAGTTACAAAAGAAAGAGTTAAAAAGATGTTTCCAGGATACATTTTAGTAGAAATGGTTATGAGTGATGAAGCTTGGTATGTTGTTAGAAACACTCCTGGAGTTACGGGATTTATTGGTTCTAGTGGAAAAGGAGCTAAGCCAACACCATTACAACCTTATGAGGTTGATAAAGTATTAGGTAATATGGGAATCAGTAGAATGAATGTTGATACTGAATTAAAATCTGGTACAAAGGTTAAGATTATTGCTGGGCCATTTATGGGAATGTTTGGAAAAATTGATTCGGTTGATTTATCAAATCAAAAAGTAATGTTAACTGTTGATTTATTTGGACAAGAAACTTCTGTTGAGGTTGAAATTGGTCAAATTGAAAAAGCATGAAAACTTTTTCTTGATAACTATCAATAATTATGTTATTATTTAGGAGCTATATTTAGTTTATATATAGTTGTTAGTGGGAAGCATGGTTTGCATTTATAAAAGCGGGAATCAAGCTATTTGGACCACTCGCGAAAACAAAAATTATAGGAGGTGTTTTTCGTGGCAAAAGAAGTAGTAAAAAAAGTTAAATTACAAATAGCTGCAGGAAAAGCTACACCTGCACCACCAGTTGGTACAGTTTTAGGCCCTGCGGGAATTAATTTACAAGATTTTTGTACAAAATATAATGAAGCAACTAGAGATAAGATGGGTGATATTTTACCTGTTGAAATTACAATTTATGATGACAGAAGTTTTGATTTTGTAGTTAAAACTCCACCAACAAGTTTTTTATTAAAAAAGTATGCTAAAGTTCAAAAGGGTTCTTCTAATGGTTTAAAACAACCTGTTGCAACTATTAGTAATGCAACATTAAAAGAAATTGCAGAGATTAAGTTGCCTGACTTAAATGCATATGATATTGAAAGTGCAATGAAAATTGTTGCTGGTACTGCAAAGAATATGGGAATTGATATAAAAGATTAATTAAATTTTCTACAGGTTATACCTAGTGGAAGGGGTAATCCGCTTTTACCACATAAGGAGGAAATTAAATGAAGAAAAGAAGTAAAAAGTATACAGAAGCTCTATCAAAAATTGATAAGAGTAAAATGTATACAAAAGAAGAAGCTGTAAAATTAGTTAAAGAAACTTCTATTAGTTCTTTTGATGGATCAGTAGAGATTGCTATGCGTTTAAATTTAGATACTAAAAAAGCTGATCAACAATTAAGAGGTGCTATTGTACTTCCTAAAGGAACTGGAAAAACTAAGAAAGTATTGGTAATCGCAAGAGGACCAAAAGCACAAGAGGCAAAAGATGCTGGTGCTGATTATGTTGGAGATACTGATATGTTAGAAAAAATCGAAAAAGAAAATTGGTTTGATTTTGATACTATTATTGCTACTCCTGATATGATGCCTTTACTTGGAAAATTGGGTCGTGTTTTAGGACCTAAAGGTTTAATGCCAAATCCTAAAACTGGAACTGTTACTATGGACGTTGGTAAAGCAGTTGAAGAAGTAAAAGCAGGTCGTGTTGAATACAGAACTGATTCTTATGGAATAATTCATAGTATAATTGGAAAGGTTTCATTTAGTGAAGATGATTTATTAGCTAATTTAGAAGCATTTGTTGGTCAAATTATTAGAATTAAACCAGTTACTGTAAAGGGTGATTATATTAAGAGCATATCTATATCATCTACAATGGGTCCTGGTATTAAAATAGAAAATAATTTTGACAAATAGAAAATAGTATTATATAATAAAGCTAATTTGTAGGTGCCATAGACAGTAGGTAAAAAAGTAAATCCTACCGAGGACTTTGTTTCTTATATATAAGTTCTCGATCATTCGAGAACTTTTTTGTGGCATCCCTCAATAAATTAAGGAGGTGTATTAAATGGCAAGTGAAAAAATCTTAAAACAAAAGCAAGAAGTTATTGATGAAATTAAAGATCGTGTTTCTAATGCTAAATCAATTATTTTATTTGATTATCGTGGAATTACTGATTCTGAGGCAAAAGAATTACGTGTTAAGTTAAGAGAAAATAATTCAGATTATAAAGTATATAAGAATACTTTAATGGCTAGAGCTTTTAATGATTTAGGTATCGATCTTAGTGAAGGATTAACTGGTCCAAGTGCATTTGCATATAGTAGTGACCAAGTTGCTCCTGTTAAGGTTATATCTGATTTTGCTAAAGATCATCCAGCATTAATTTTAAAAGTAGGGATTGTTGATGGAGAAAAGGCAGATCAGAGTAAATTAGTAGAGTATGCTGCATTACCATCTCGTGACCAACTTTTAACTATGTTAGCTGGTAGTATGATTGGAATTGTAAGAGATTTATCTATTTGTTTAGACTTATATAGTCAACAAAAAGAAGAAAATAATTAAAAAATAAAAATAAGATATAGGAGGATTTAAAATGGCAAAGTTAACAAAAGAAGATTTTATCAGTAGTTTAAAAGAAATGAATTTATTAGAAATTAAGGAATTAGTTGATGCAATGAAAGAAGAATTTGGTGTTGATCCATCAGCAGTAGCTGTAGCTGCACCTGTTGCAGGAGGAGCCAGTGCAGATGCTACTCCAAGTACAGTTACAGTATCAATTGCTGATGCAGGAGCTGCTAAAGTTGCTGTAATTAAAGCTGTTAAAGAAATTACTGGTTTAGGATTAAAGGAATCAAAGGATATTGTTGATAACAAAGGAGTTGTCAAAGAGAATATTCCAAGTGCAGAGGCTGATGAAATTAAATCTAAGCTTGAAGAAGCTGGAGCTACTGTAGAAGTTAAGTAATTTAACTTCTTTTTTTTTAATTTTTTGTGTGTTATAATTTCCTTAGAATTTGGAGGAATGATTATGAATGCTACAGATGATAAAATAATTTTATTAAATAAAAATATAAAGAAAAAAGATTTATATGTGGATTCTAATAATATGGATATTTTGATTGACGATATTGTTATGCAGTTAGAAATTATTGAAAATAATTTTCGTGATATTGCTTCCATACTTAATAAGGCTATTTATAAAAAAATATTTAATGGAAGTGATGTTGAAAAAGTTTTAAATTTAAGTAAAGATTTTTTAACCAATGGTAATAATAATCTAAAAATTAGTAATAATCTTCAAATTAAGTACAATTCTAATATTAAAGATTATCAATTAAAAAAATTAAACGAACGTATTGATATGTTAGAAAGAAAGATAGATATAATTACTGAACAAGGAGGTAATTTAATTGACTAAGGCTAAGGAAGAAGAAAAAATTATTTCTAGTTTGAATAAAGATGTTTTAAAGGTAAATGAATCATTAAATAAAATATTTGAAGATATAAGTAAAATAGATAATGGAGATAATACTTATTGGAAAGGGAAAGATGCCTATTCTAGTTTAAAATTGCTTATTAATCAGTATAATGTTAATAAGAATATTATTTGTAAATTAGAAAAAATTTTAGAAAATTATGAATAATTTATTGACATAAAGCTAATTTAGTATATAATTTGTTTATAACCTAGTTAATGTATGGTGTGAGTATGTTATTACTTTTATGGGGTAATATATTTATATTGGAACACGTATTTCGAAAGAAATACATTCCCGGTTGGTACATTTTACCGTTTAGGATAGGCTTAGATAGTCTTATAAAATAAATAATCTATTACGGTTTGGTTATTGTGATCTTGAGAGAAAGAAAACTCTTGTGATAAGTATATTGATTAGAATACTGATAATGTTTTAATTAATATTTTAAACTCGATAGATATGTGTAAAGCATATCTATTTTTTCTTGACTTTTATATAATTTATTTGTATAATTTAATTACTAATAGATAGAATTTGTTAATATTAATTTATCATTTAACTTAACGGTTTGATGATATTTAATGATTTTAGCTTAAAAAATCTTATCATGCTATTAGGAAGATTACATATAAGAAGGAAAACTTATGATAGAATAGATGGCTAAATATACAACGATTATATGAGGCTTTCCTAAAAACCAATTGAGATTATTTCTTTATCAGAGAAGTGATTAAAATAAAAATGTTTATGAATGAAGTTGTTCTATAATATTTTTGAAATATAATGTGATCGTTGCATATTGTATTTTTTTTTTTTTTTTTGAAATAGTTAAAAATATGTTGACTTATTTTTTTTGTTGATGTATTATATGTTTCGAAAGGAAGAAAACTGAGTATTTTTACGTTGTTTTCTTCTTCTTTTTTATTTTTGGTGATGTTATGGGACAATATTTTGATAATGATAATAATTTACCTAGTAAAATAAAAAAAATAGAGGTTTTTATTTTGAATAAAAAATTTATATTTTATACTGATAGAGGTGTTTTTTCAAAGGACGGTTTGGACTTTGGCAGTAGACTTCTTCTTGAGTCAATCCCGCTTGAAGAAGTTGGAGACAAAGTTCTAGATATGGGTTGTGGTTATGGAGTGTTAGGAATTGTTCTTAACAAAATTGCTTCTTGTCATGTTGATATGTGTGATGTTAATTTACGTGCTTTACATCTCGCTAAGAGAAATGTTAAAGAAAATCATTGCTCTTTTGTTGATGTGTTTGAAAGTAATTGTTATGAAAATGTTAATTCCAAATATTCTACTATTATTACCAATCCTCCAATAAGGGCTGGTAAAAAGATTGTTTATGATATTGTGATGAATGCTAAGAGTTATTTATATAATAATGGCAAGTTATTTTTGGTAATTCGTAAAGAGCAGGGTGCTAAATCATTAATATCTGATTTGCAGAATGTATATACTGTGGAGATTTTAGCAAAGAAAAAAGGTTTTTTCATTATAAAATGTAGTTTATGATTGACTAGTTTAGTTAAGTATGCTAATAATAATTTTTGTAATTTTAATTCATGGTATAATCAAAAAAATATATGTGGGGTGAATAATTGTGTCATATAAAATAGTAAAAAGTGGTGACTTTAGAGAAAGAAGAAATTTCTCAAGAATTAGAAGATCTTATGAATTGAAAGATTTATTGGAAATTCAAAAAAAATCATATAATTGGTTTATAAATGATGGTATTAAAGAAGTATTTAATGATTTGTTTCCTGTAGAGAATTTTTCAGGAACTTTATCACTTGAGTTTGGTGATTATCATTTTGATGAACCAAAATACTCAATTAGAGAAAGTAAGAATCGTGAATCTACTTATTCTGCACCTTTAAGAGTAGATGTTCGTTTATTTAATCGTGAAACAGGAGAAGTAAAAGAACAAGAAATATTTTTAGGTGATATGCCTTTAATGACTGATTCTGGAACTTTTGTAATTAATGGAGCAGAACGTGTTATTGTTTCTCAGTTAGTACGTTCTCCAAGTGTATATTTTAATCGCGAAATAGATAAAAATGGTAGAGAATTAATTACAAACCAAATTATTCCTAATCGTGGTACTTGGTTAGAGTTTGAAACTGATGCAAGAGATGTTCTTTATGTTAGAATTGATAGAACTAGAAAAGTTCCTATCACAACGTTACTTCGTGCTTTTGGCTTGTCAAGTGACGAAGATATTTTAAAATTATTTGGTGAAGATGATTATTTAAAAAACACGATTGCTAAAGATTCTACTAAAAATACAGATGAAGCTTTAATTGAGATTTATGAAAAATTAAGACCGGGAGAACCTGCTACACTTGATTCTTCTAAAAATCAAATTATCACTAGATTTTTTGATGAATTTAGATATGACTTATCTAAAGTTGGACGTTATAAGTTTAATAAAAAGTTGAATGTTATTGATAGATTATTTGATCAAGTATTAGCCGAAGATATTGTGGTTGATGGTAATATTGCTTTTGAGAAAGGTACTAAAATTACTAAAGCAAATATCAAAGAGTTAAATGAGGTATTAAAGTCTGGTTATGGTATGGTTGATGCTACTATTAATCAAGAATTAGATTCATTTAATAAAATTCAAATAGTAAAAATACAAGATCCAACTGATAAGAAAAAGAAATTAATTGTTATTGGAAATAATCAGAATGTTGATGTTAAAAGGTTAACTATATCTGATGTTTATGCTGCTGTTTCTTATTATTTAAATTTACTACATGGTGTTGGTAATTTTGATGAAATTGATCATTTAGGAAATAGACGTGTTCGTCAGGTTGGAGAATTGTTACAAAATCAATTTAGAATTGGAGTTTCTAGAATGGAGAGAGTTATTCGTGAGAGAATGACTACACAGGTAATGGAAGAAGTTACTCCAAAGACATTAATTAATATTCGTCCAGTTACTGCTGCCATGAAAGAGTTTTTTGGAAGTTCACAATTATCACAAGTTTTGGATCAAACTAATCCAATTGCTGAGTTGACTAATAAAAGAAGATTATCTGCTTTAGGACCAGGTGGACTTTCTCGTGATAGAGCTGGTGTTGAAGTACGTGATGTTAACCCATCACATTATGGTAGAATTTGTCCAATTGAGTCTCCTGAAGGCCCTAATATTGGTTTAATTACTTCTTTAGCAAGTTATGCTAAGATTGATGAGTATGGATTTATAATGACTCCATATAGAAAAGTTGTTAATTCACAAATTACTGATGATATAGAATATTTAACTGCTGATGAAGAAATGGATTATATTATTTCTGAATCAACTGTTGGCACTGATGAAAATAATAATATTATAGATGAACAAGTAAATGCTCGTTTTCGTGGAGAAAATATTTTAGCTAAACCAGAAAATGTTGATTATATTGATGTAAGTCCGCAGCAAGTTGTTTCTGTAACTACTAGTTGTATCCCATTCCTTGAACATGATGATGCTACTCGTGCTTCAATGGGTGCTAATATGCAACGTCAAGCAATGCCTTTAATTAAAACTGAAGCCCCACTTGTTGGAACTGGAGTAGAATATATTGCAGCAAAGGATTCGGGTGTTGAGGTAATTGCTAAAAATAATGGTATTGTTGAATATGTTGATGCTAAAAAGATTGTTGTTAAAACAAAAGATGGAAAAGATACATATGAACTTGCTAATTTTGAATTGGCTAATTCAAGTATTTGTTCTCATCAACGTCCAATTGTTCAAATTGGTGATAAAGTAGTTGCAGATAAGACCATTCTTGCTGATGGAAATTCTACTGATAAAGGAGAACTTGCCTTAGGTAAAAATATGACAATAGCTTTCATGACATTTAATGGTTACAATTATGAGGATGCTGTTATTCTAAATGAAAATCTTGTAAAAGATGATAAATTTACTTCTCTACATTTAGAGGATTATGAGATGCAATGCCGTGAGACTAAATTAGGTCCTGAGGAGATTACTCGTGATATTCCTAATGTTAGTGAAGATGCTAGACGTAATCTTGATGCTAATGGTATTGTTGCTATTGGTACAGAAGTTAGAGAGGGAGATATTTTAGTTGGTAAAGTTACACCAAAAGGAATGGCAGAACTTTCTTCAGAAGAGAAGCTATTACATGCAATATTTGGTGAAAAGACTCGTGAAGTTAGAGATAACTCTTTACGTGTTCCACATGGTGGAGATGGCATTGTTCATGATATTAAGATCTATACAAGGAAAGATAACGATGAATTACCAGCTGGTGTTAGTAAAGTAATTCGTGTGTATGTTATTCAAAAGCGTAAGATTCAAGTTGGAGATAAAATGAGTGGACGTCATGGAAATAAAGGTGTTATTTCATTAATACTTCCACAAGAAGACATGCCTTATTTACCAGATGGAACTCCTGTTGATATTATGCTAAATCCACAAGGTGTTCCTTCTCGTATGAATTTTGGACAGATTCTTGAATTACATATGGGTATGGCTGCTAAGAAACTTGGTGTGCATATTGCTACTCCAGTATTTGATGGAGCTAGTATTCAAGACATTCAAGATATGATGAAGGAAGCTGGAATGGATGAAGATGGAAAAACTGTTTTATTTGACGGACGTACTGGAGAACCATTCGATCATAGAATAGCAGTTGGTGTTATGTATATGATTAAATTACATCATATGGTTGATGATAAACTACATGCTCGTGCAACTGGTCCATATTCATTAGTTACACAACAACCACTTGGTGGTAAAGCTCAATTTGGTGGTCAGAGATTTGGTGAAATGGAGGTTTGGGCATTATATGCATATGGCGCTGCACATACTTTACAAGAAATGATGACTATTAAATCTGATGATGTAGTTGGTCGTGTTAAGGCATATGAGTCAATTATTAAAGGACATGAAGTAGATGAACCTGGTGTTCCTGAATCGTTCCGTGTTTTAATGAAAGAGTTCCAAGCTTTAGGATTAGATGTTTCAATCATAAATGATGAAGGAAAAACTCTAGAATTAAAAGAAATGGAAGATGCAGAGGATAAAGAAGATTTTAATATGAGTATTGAAGAAGTTGAAGCATCGCCATCTAGAAAAATTTCTAATGAAACAGAAAAAAATGTTGATTCGGAAACTACTGATTTGAATGAAAACAAAGATGATGAAGATGAAAAAGAGGACTTTTATGATCTTGATGATATAGAGGTGCCAGATAATTTTGATGATATAGAAGAGGAAGGAGCTGATATTTAATGATAGATGTTAATAAGTTTTCAGCATTAAAAATCGGAATAGCTTCTCCAGAAAAGATCCGTGAATGGTCTTATGGTGAGGTAAAAAAACCAGAAACAATTAATTATCGTACGTTAAGACCTGAGAGAGATGGACTTTTCTGTGAAAAAATTTTTGGACCTACAAAAGATTATGAGTGTGCTTGTGGCAAATATAAAAGAGTTAGATATAAGAATATAGTTTGTGATAGATGTGGAGTTGAAGTTACCCGTGCGAAGGTTCGTCGTGAACGTATGGGACATATTGAACTTGCAACTCCTGTATCTCACATTTGGTTCTTTAAAGGTGTTCCTTCAAGAATGGGACTTGTTCTTGATATGAGTCCTAGAGATTTGGAAGAAGTTTTATACTTTGTTAGTTATGTTGTAATTGATAAGGGTAATACTCCACTTGAAAATAAGCAAACATTATCAGAAAAAGAATATAGAGCATATTATGAAAAATATGGTACCGGATTTAAAGTAGGTATGGGTGCTGAGGCTATAAAAGAATTATTAAAAAAAGTAGATTTAAAAAAAGAAATTGATGAAATAGAAAAAGAACTTGATGGAGCTCAAGGTCAAAAAAGAACTAGATTATTAAAGAGATTGGATGTTCTTGACGCATTTTATGAATCAGGTAACAAACCTGAGTGGATGATATTGGATTGTATTCCTGTTATTCCACCAGAACTTCGTCCAATGATTCAACTAGATGGTGGAAGATTTGCAACATCTGATTTAAATGATTTATATAGACGTGTAATTAATCGTAATAATCGTTTGAAAAAACTTATTGATTTAGGTGCACCTGGAATTATTATTCAAAATGAAAAACGTATGCTTCAAGAGGCTGTTGATGCTTTATTTGATAATGGCCGTCGTGGTAGAAGTGTTACAGGTGCGGGAAATCGTGCTTTAAAATCAATTTCTAGTATGTTAAAAGGTAAGCAAGGTCGCTTCCGTCAAAATTTATTAGGAAAACGTGTTGACTATTCTGGACGTTCTGTTATTGTAGTTGGACCTTCACTTAAAATGTATCAGTGTGGTATTCCAAAAGATATGGCACTTGAGTTATTTAAACCATATGTTATTCATGGCCTTGTAAGTAAAGATATTGCTCATAATATAAAAGCTGCTAAAAGATTAATTGATAATAAGGATCCTATTGTTTGGGATATTGTAGAAGAAGCAATTAAAGAACATCCTATATTATTAAATCGTGCACCAACTCTTCATAGACTTGGTATTCAAGCTTTTGAGCCAGTTTTGGTTGGTGGAAAAGCAATTCGACTTCATCCATTAGTATGTCCAGCATTTAATGCAGATTTTGATGGCGATCAGATGGCTGTTCACTTACCATTGTCTGAAGAAGCTCAAGCTGAAGCAAGATTGTTAATGCTAGGTTCAAATAATATTTTAAAACCATCAAGTGGAGATCCTATTGTTACACCTTCACAAGATATGGTTTTAGGTAATTATTATATAACTATGGAAAAATCTGGTGAAGATGGAGAAGGTAGGGTATTTAAGAATTCTAATGAGGCTTTGATGGCATATGAAAGACGAGAAATTACTCTACATACTCGTATTGCTATTCCTGTAGATTCATTTAGACATAAATTATTTACTGATAGTCAAAAAGGAAAGTATCTTGTTACAACAGTTGGTAAGATTAAATTCAATGAAATTTTGCCAGATACATTTGCGTTTATTAATGAACCAACTGATGAAAATATTAATAATATTACTCCTAATAAATATTTCTTAGATAAGGGTTCTAATATTCCTGAAGAAATTAAGAAAATGGATTTAGTAAAACCATTTATTAAGAGTACATTAGAAAAGGTAATAGCTCAAGTTTTTAAGAGATATAAAACTACTGAAACTTCTACAATGCTTGACAAATTAAAAGATTTAGGTTTCTATTATTCTACAATTGCTGGAGTTACTGTTAGTATGTCTGACGTTGAAACAAGTTCTAAAAAAGGTGAAATTGTAGCTGAAGCACAGAAATTTGTGGATAAAATAAATAAACAATATAAACGTGGTTTAATAACAGAAGAAGAAAGATATAGTAAAGTTATTGAGACATGGAATGGTGCTAAGGATAAAGTACAGGCTGAACTAGAAGAAATTTCTAATGAGGATGTAGACAACCCTATATTTATGATGATGCATTCTAAGGCTCGTGGTAATATTTCTAACTTTACTCAAGTTGCTGGTATGCGTGGCTTGATGGCTAAGCCTGATGGATCATCTGTTGAAATTCCAGTTTTATCAAACTTTATTGAAGGATTATCTGTTGCAGAGTTCTTCTTATCTACTCATGGTACTCGTAAAGGTTTAGCTGATACGGCATTAAAAACTGCTGATTCTGGATATTTGACACGTCGTCTGGTTGATGTATCACAGGATATAATTGTTAGAGAAGAAGATTGTGGAACTGATCAGGGAATGGTAGTTAGAGATTTCATCAATGAAAAGACTGGTGCTATAATTGAGAGCTTAAAAGATCGTATTATTGGTAGATTTGCTAATAAAAAAATTATTAATCCTGAAACTAAAGAGGTTATCGTTGATAAATTGCAAATGATTACTGAGTCACTTGCTGATAAAATAGTTGAGGCTGGTATTAAAGAAGTAGAAATTAGAAGTATTCTTACTTGTGCTACAGAAAATGGTGTTTGTCAAAAATGTTACGGACGTAATTTGGCAACTGGTAATTTGGTTGAAATTGGTGAAGCTGTTGGAGTTATGGCTGCTCAATCAATTGGTGAACCTGGTACTCAGCTTACTATGCGTACATTCCATACTGGTGGAGTTGCTGGTGTCGAAGATATAACTCAAGGTCTTCCTCGTGTTCAAGAGTTATTTGAAGCACGTAATCCAAAAGGAAAAGCTACTATTGCAGAAATTGATGGTACTATTTCTAATATTAAAGAAGATCATGGTAAATATAAGATTAGTATTACAAATAAACTAGAGACTAAAGAGCATATTACTAATTATGGTGCTAAATTATGTGTTAAGAAAGATGATGAAGTCCATTGTGGTGATAAATTAACTGAAGGTGCAATTAGTCCTAAAGAGTTACTTGCTGTGACTGACCCTATAACAACTCAAGAATATATATTAAAAGAAGTACAATATACTTACCGTTCTCAAGGTGTTGATATTTCAGATAAACATATTGAGATAATTGCAAGAAGAATGATTAGTAAAATCAGAATTGTTGATGGTGGAGATACTAAGTTTCTTCCTGGAAGTTTAGTTAATTTTCATGAATTTACTGAGGGAAATAAAGATGCAATTATTAATGGTAAAAAACCAGCTCTTGGAAAACCAATATTACTTGGTATTACTAAAGCTGCACTTGAAACTGATTCATTCTTATCTGCTGCTTCATTCCAAGAGACTACTCGTATTTTAACAGATGCTGCTATTAGAGGAAAAGTTGATCATTTGCATGGACTTAAAGAAAATGTTATTATTGGTAAATTAATTCCTGCAGGTACTGGTTTAAAACATTATAGAGATGTTGACTATGAATTAAAAAGTAAATTTATGGATGAAGAACCATTAGAACAATTAGAAGATCAATTTATGGAGTAGAAAATCTACTCCTTTTTCTTTACTTCCTCATATTTTTTTTGTATCATTAAAATAGGTGGTTTTTATGAAAAAGTTAAATAATAATGGTTTTGAAATTTCTACTATGATTGGTTTTATGATAGGTTTAGTTGTTGCATTAATTATAGTGACGATAATTTCAGTTCATTATGGTATAGGAAGAATATAAAAAGTTTTAATTACTTTATTGATTCTTTGAATAATAAATATATTTTTTAATATTATAAAAATACTTTTAAGTTTTCATATGACATTATTTTGATTGTGTTTTATCTACTTATGCAAAATTGTTTTATTTGATATTTTGATTGTTAAATATGTTAGTCGGTTTTGATTAATAGTAAAAGTAGAGGTGCTTTAATTAAAAAGAAATTTCAAATATAATATATATGATGTAGTTATTTATTTTTATTTCTTCTTAATTTAATCCATAATTCACATAAAGTGATGTGGGTATTTCTTCTAATTAAATCTTTAATCCACTTAATCTCTTCATCGGTATGAGCATTAGAATGCTTAGATAATGGACTATATGATTTATTTATTAGAGATTCTGGAGTTCCATCATACTTTTTATTTCACTTCCACAATGAGGTTCTAGATATATGATACTTTCTACAAACATAATCAATTGAATTACCATTTCTATAAGTTTCTACTGCATGAATTCTAGTTTTTAATTCATGGGGTAAATATCTTTTATTAATTTGTGATATACTTTTCATGACTTAAGTCCTTTCTTTAATTGTTTTTTTGTTTAACTCAATTATACGACTTAAGTCTTTTTTTATATAGAATTTGTTTCACATCAATTGTACAATACTTTTTTACTGTTTTTTCAATATTTTATTGACTTTTTATATTATATCATGTTATATTAACAATGCTGATTAATTGCTTTGCTGATGCAAAGTTTTATTTAAAAAGTAAAATGATACACCTGGATATGTGTAAAGAAAGGAGATTGATTTAATGCCTACAATTAACCAATTAGTTCATAATAAACGTAAGGATAAAGTAAGAAAGAGTAAGGCACCTGTGCTTGGTGTTGGTTTAAATACAATTAAACATAAAACAACTGATACTAATTCTCCTCAAAAACGTGGAGTTTGTACTCGTGTTGGAACTAAAACGCCTAAGAAGCCTAACTCTGCATTACGTAAGTATGCTCGTGTTCGTCTTTCTAATGGAAAAGAAGTAGATACTTATATTCCTGGAATTGGACATAATTTACAAGAGCATAGTGTTGTCTTGATTCGTGGTGGTCGTGTTAAGGATCTTATTGGAGTTCGTTATCATATAATTCGTGGTACATTAGATACTGCTGGAGTTAAAGATCGTAAACAAGGTCGTAGTAAATATGGAGCAAAAAAAGGTAAGTAAAAATTATTTATTTGAAGGGAGGATAAAAAATGCGTAAGAGACGTGCTACAAAAAGAAGTGTTTTACCTGATCCAATATATAAGTCTGAAGTAGTTGCTAAATTAATCAATACTATTATGTTGGATGGTAAAAAAGGTATAGCTCAAAGTATAGTTTATGAAGCATTTGATACAGTTAATAAGAAGACAGGAAAAGATGCTTTGGAAGTATTTAATGCTGCTATGGAAAATATTAAACCACAACTTGAAGTTAAAAGTCGTCGTGTTGGTGGTTCTAATTATCAAGTTCCAGTTGAAGTTACATCAGCCAGAAGTCAAGCTTTGGCTCTAAGATGGTTGACGAAATATTCTCGTGAACGTGGTGGAAAAGGAATGGCTGATAATTTAGCTAATGAGATTATAGATGCATCTAATGGTACTGGTGCAGCTGTTAAAAAACGTGAAGATACTCATAGGATGGCTGAGGCTAATAAAGCTTTTGCTCATTATAGGTGGTAGAAAGGAGTAAAATATGGCAAGAGATACGTCTTTAGAGAAGACAAGAAATATTGGAATAATGGCACATATTGATGCAGGAAAAACTACTTGTACAGAAAGAATATTATTCCATACTGGAATTACTCATAAAATTGGTGAAACTCATGATGGTGAGTCTCAAATGGATTGGATGGAGCAAGAACAAGAACGTGGTATTACTATTACTTCCGCTGCTACAACATGTCATTGGAAAGGATATAGATTTAATATTATTGATACTCCTGGACATGTAGATTTTACAATTGAGGTTTCAAGATCACTTCGTGTATTGGATGGTGCAGTTGCTTTAATTGATGCACAAGCTGGAGTTGAACCACAAACTGAAACAGTTTGGAGACAAGCTTCTGAATTTAAAGTTCCAAGAATTATTTTTGCAAATAAAATGGATAAGATGGGAGCTGATTTTGAATATAGTTTAAAAACTATTAAAGATCGTTTGGGTGTCAATTTTAAGGCTATAGAATGGCCAATTGGTGCTGAGTCTGAATTTAATGGAGTTATTGATTTAGTAAATATGAAAGCTTATCACTATGATGGTGAACAAGCAGAAAATGCTACTGAAATTGATATTCCTGAAAATTTGAAAGAAATTGCTGCAAGCAAGAGAGAAGAGTTAATTGATACTGTTGCTGAATTTGATGATGAGATGATGGAAACTTATTTAGATGGTGGAGATGTTTCTGTTGAAATGATTAAGAGAGCCATCAGAAAAGGAACACTTGATGCAAAGTTTTTCCCTGTAATGTGTGGAACTGCATTAGGAAATATGGGTATTAAGTTATTACTTGATGCAATAATTGATTATTTACCAAGCCCTGTAGATGTTGAGTCTATTAAAGGTGTAGATTTGGAAGGAAAAGAAGCTGTTCGTCATCCTAGTGATAGTGAACCTTTCTCAGCACTTGCTTTTAAAGTAATGACAGATCCTTTTGTTGGACGTTTAACTTTCTTTAGAGTTTATTCTGGTCATTTAGCAAGTGGGTCTTATGTGTTAAATTCAAGTAAAGATTTAAAAGAAAGAATAGGTCGTATTCTTCAAATGCATGCTAATCATCGTAAAGAAATTAGTGATGTATATACTGGAGATATTGCTGCAGCAGTTGGTCTTAAAAATACAACTACTGGAGATACTTTGTGTGATGAAAAGAAGCCGATTATTCTTGAAAGTCTAGATGTTCCGGAACCAGTTATTCAGTTAGCTGTTGAACCTAAATCAAAAGCTGATCAGGCAAAAATGGCACTTGCTTTACAAAAACTTGCTGAAGAAGATCCTACATTTAAAGTTCATACAGATCATGAAACTGGACAAACAGTTATTGCTGGTATGGGTGAATTACATCTTGACGTTTTAGTAGATCGTATGAGACGTGAATTTGGTGTTGAACTAAATGTTGGTGCTCCTCAAGTTGCTTATCGTGAAACGATTAAAAAAGCAGGAGAATGTGAAGGAAAATATATCAAACAATCAGGTGGACGCGGACAATATGGTCATGTTTGGGTTAAATTTGAACCAAATCCTGATAAAGGATATGAGTTCGTTGACCAAATCGTTGGTGGTGTTGTTCCTCGTGAATATATTCCTGTTGTTGATAAAGGACTACAAGAAGCTATGCAAACTGGTATTCTTGCTGGATATCCAATGATTGATGTTAAAGCTACTTTATTTGATGGTTCATATCATGATGTTGATTCTAATGAAATGTCATTTAAAGTTGCAGCAAGTTTAGCTCTTAAAGAGGCTAAGAATAAATGTGATCCTGTATTACTTGAACCAATAATGAAAGTTGATGTAACTACACCAGAAGAATATTTTGGTAATGTTATGGGAGATTTAACTTCTCGTCGTGGTAAGCCACTTGGTCAAGAAACACAAGGAAATGCTGTTAAGCTTAGTGCTATGGTTCCACTTTCTGAAATGTTTGGATATGCTACTAATTTGCGTTCCAATACACAAGGTAGAGCTACATTTGTAATGTTCCCAGATCATTATGAAGAAGTTCCAAAAAATATTGCAGAAGAGATAATTAAAAAGAGTGGAAATTAATTAAAAATGTATCAAAATAGTTGAAACTTTTTCAATTATTAGATAAAATATATGTTGTAATTAAATAAGGAGGAAATTATTATGGCAAAAGAAAAATTTGATCGTTCAAAACCACATGTTAATATTGGTACTATTGGACACGTAGATCATGGTAAAACTACATTAACTGCTGCTATAACTAAAGTTCTTCATGATGAAGATCCTAAGTTAGCTAGTTTTGAAGCCTATGCTGATATTGATAAGGCTCCAGAAGAAAGAGAACGTGGTATTACTATTAATACAGCACACGTTGAATATCAAACTGTTGACCGTGAGGTTAATGGTAAGAAGATTCAAGGTCGTCATTATGCACATGTTGATTGCCCAGGACATGCTGACTATGTTAAAAATATGATTACTGGTGCTGCTCAAATGGATGGAGCAATCTTAGTTATTGCTGCAACTGATGGACCTATGGCACAAACTCGTGAACATATTTTACTTGCTCGTCAAGTTGGAGTTCCAAAAATGGTAGTATTTATGAACAAGTGTGATATGGTTGATGATCCTGAATTATTGGATTTAGTTGAAATGGAAATTCGTGACTTATTAAATGAATATGGTTACGAAGGTGACGATACTCCAATTATTCGTGGTTCTGCTTTAAAAGCACTTGAAGGTGATGAAAAGTGGATTCCAGCAATTCATGAGTTATTAGATGCAGTTGATACTTGGATTCCAACTCCTCAAAGAGATAATGATAAACCATTCTTAATGAGTATTGAAGATGTATTTACTATTACTGGTCGTGGTACTGTTGTTACTGGACGTGTTGAACGTGGTACATTAAAACTTAATGATGAAGTTGAAATCGTTGGTATTAAACCAACAAAGAAAACAGTTGTTACTGGAATTGAAATGTTCCGTAAACAATTAGACTTTGCTGAAGCTGGAGATAATGCTGGTGTGTTATTACGTGGTATTGCACGTGAAGAAGTTGAAAGAGGACAAGTTCTTGCTAAACCTGGATCTGTTACTCCACATCATAAATTTAAAGGACATGTTTACATTCTAAGTAAAGAAGAAGGTGGACGTCATACTCCATTCTTCAATAACTATCGTCCACAATTCTATTTCAGAACTACTGATGTTACTGGAGTTATTACTTTACCAGAAGGAACTGAAATGGTAATGCCTGGAGACAATGTTGATATGTCAGTTGAATTAATTCATTCAATAGCACTAGAAAAAGGTACTAAATTTTCTATCCGTGAAGGTGGTCGTACCGTTGGTGCTGGAAGCGTAACTGAAATTGTTGAATAATAAAATAACTAAGTAAAAATAATATTTTACTTAGTTTTTTTTATATATAATTAGTGAAATTATTTAATGATTTATTTTTTAAACTTTTTATATAAATTATATGTAAAATTGTTTAAGATAATATCAAATTCTCCTATATATTCCGTTATTGTAGTATTAAATCCTAGTTTTGATTCATTTAAGCCACTATATTTATTTTTCTTTTCAAATTCACCAACAATTGCATTTAAATTTAAATATTTTAATCCTTGCTCATTGTAATCATTTATTAGTTGCCATCTCATAAGATCGGTTGCATTTAAATATCCATATTCATCATCTATACCTTCACTAAATATGAAAGCAGCATTGTCATATTTTATTACCATTACTCCTCCAATGTCTATACCATCTGGATTGTTTTTTAACAATTCTGTAGCAACTAACAAATTATGTTGGTATGTTGTTATTAATTTGTCTGAAGACATTTTTTTATTTAAGTAATTATTCCTTTCATTTTCATTTAATGACATATCTTGAACTTTTGCTGCTAGCATTCCATTGTATTCCACTTCTTTTTCATAATTTCTTCGACTGTTTATAACAAATTTTTCTGTATCTATTTTTGCATAATATATATCAATACTTGATTCAAAATTTAATACCATTTGTTTATAGAAAGAAAGAGGTTTTTTTTCTTTTTTTCCTGCAAATTGATAAAGTTTATTTACACTTTTAGTTTCATCTTTTTTGACAAATATGCCGCTATTTATAGCTCTTCTAATTTTATTTCTTGTTCTTTTATCTAATTTAGAAAATATTTCATTTATGTTTTTTTGTAGTAAAACAAGTGCTTCCCAACGTGGCTTTTCTGTTTCAAAATATAAATTTTTTCCTTTATAAATAAATCCTGCATTTGTTAGATTTTTAATTATTTCACTGCTTTTATTATTTATATTAATAATAGTACCTTCGTTATCTCTTATAGATAGTGGAATATATGGATCTATCCTTAAAAACATAAAACCTTGTTTTCCTAGAACTGTTCTTAATTTATTGGTTAATTCGGTAATTAATTCTTTATTTTCATAGTTAAATAAAATGCCTCGTGGAGCATATGCCATTTTATATTTTCCAAAAACTTCTTTATATATAATTAAAGTAGCACCTATTAATTTGTTATATTCATTTGCAATTCCTAAATAATCTGTTTGATATCCAAACTTTTTCATAACATTTGCATACATAGAACTTTGAAAATAATTTCTATATTTATGGGATTCTGCAAATTTATCAAATTGTGATGAATTTAATTTTACTAATCTCACTATTGCCACTTCCTATCTTATTTTATTATAGCATATAGAAAAAGTATCTTTCAATATAGTTTTTGTTGTTATATTTTTTATTTGGGTGATATAATTATATATATTTGTAATAATTAAAAGGAGGATTTATGAAGATAAAGGATGTTATTGGACGTGAAATTTTAGATTCACGTGGTAATCCAACTGTAGAGGTTGATGTTGTATTAGAAAATGGTGTTATGGGAAGAGCAGCAGTTCCATCTGGAGCATCTACTGGAGAAAGGGAAGCTTTAGAATTACGTGATGGTGGAGAAAGATTTGGTGGAAAAGGTGTATTAAAAGCAGTTGCTAATGTTAATGGACCATTACGTGATTTAGTTATTGGTATGGATGCAAGTAATCAAAAAGAATTAGATTATGCAATGATTAAATTAGATGGAACTGAGACTAAATCTAAATATGGTGCTAATGCTATACTTGGCATTTCTATGGCAGCAATGAAAGCAAGTGCTAATAATGAGAATAAGCCTTTATATCGTTATGTTGGAGATGGAATTGTATTACCTAGACCAATGATGAATATAATAAATGGAGGGGCTCATGCTGATAATAAGCTTGATTTTCAAGAATTTATGATTATTCCTGAACGTGATTCTATTCATGAGAGAGTTAGAGTTGGAGCTGAGGTTTTTCATACTTTAAAGAAAGTATTAAATGAAAAAGGTCTTTCAACTGGTGTTGGAGATGAAGGAGGATTTGCTCCTGATTTACAATCAAATACTGAAGGATTTGAACTTATAATGGAAGCAATAAAAAGAGCTGGTTATGTTCCTGGTAAAGATGTTTCTATAGCAATCGATGTTGCAGCTAGTGAATTTTATAAAGATGGAAAATATAATTTAGTTGGAGAGGGAAGAAGTTTAACTACTAGTGAATTAATTAATTTTTTTGAAGAATTGGTTAATAAATATCCAATTATTTCTATTGAAGATCCAGTTGATGAAAATGATTGGGAAGGATTTGCTGAGATTACTAAAAGACTTGGAGACAGGATTCAATTAGTAGGTGATGACTTATTTGTAACTAATAAGAAGTGTTTACAAAAAGGAATAGATATGCATGCTGGTAATGCAATTCTATTAAAAGTAAATCAAATAGGTACAATTACTGAGACACTTGAAACAATTGAACTTGCTAGAAATAATGGATATGCTACTATTATTTCACATAGATCTGGAGAAACTGAAGATACAACTATTGCTGATTTAGCAGTAGGATTAAATCTAGGTCAAATAAAAACTGGATCTATGTCTAGAACAGATAGAATTTGTAAATATAATCAATTAATGAGAATAGAAGAAGAAATTAATAATAATAAATAATTTGACAATAATTACAATTTATTGTAATATAAAGAAAATTCAAATCTATGAAAAGAACATAGTTAAATAAGCTCTTATGCAAAGTGAGTTAAGGATAGTGAGAACTTAATAATAATCTTATTTAATTCCTATCTTTTTGGAGAAACAATGTTTCCGGTAATACTTTACCGTTATAAGTTAAAGTTAAAATAAGGATGGTACCGTGCATTTGCACTCCTTTGGTATCATTCTTTTTATTTGGAGGTTAGTATATGAAATTAAGTCATAGTTATTTTGTAACTAAAAAAGAAGATTTAAAAGATGAAGAGTGTACTAGTGCTAATTTATTAGTTAGAGCTGGGATGATTAAAAAAATAGGTAGTGGAATTTATGCATTTTTACCAATGGGATTAAAAGTATTTAGAAAGATTGAAAATATAGTTAGAGAAGAGATGAATAATATTGGTTCTCAAGAACTTGTTATGCCTAGTTTATTACCAGAAGAATATTATATAGATAGTGGTAGACGCGATACTTTTGGGGATGATATGTTTGCATTAAAAGATAGAGTAGGAAGAAGTTATGTTTTAGGACCCACACATGAGGAACTTTTTGTAGAAGTATGTCGTGATGCGATTAAGTCCTATAAAGATATGCCTATTAGCTTGTATCAAATGGCAAATAAGTATAGAGATGAACCTCGTAGTAGATATGGATTAATTAGAACACGTGAGTTTGTTATGAAAGATGCTTATACTTTTGATAAAGATATGGATGAATTAGATAAATCATATAAATTAATGTTTGATGCCTATAAAAGGATTTTTGATAGAATTGGAATCAAATATACAATAGTTAAAGCAGCAACAGGAGCAATGGGTGGATTATTATCTGAAGAGTTTCAGGCTATTACAGATATTGGGGAAGATATTGTGGTTACTTGTACTAATTGTGATTTTTCTTCTAATATTGAAATATGCGATGTTAATAGTAAAATTATAAAAGATAAGGAAACTAAAAAGAAAATAGAATTATTAAATACTCCTAATTGTGGTACTATTAGTGATTTACGTGAAAAATATAATATTGATCCTAAAAATACTTGTAAGACTTTAATTTATAAAGTTGATGATAAATTTTATGCTTTTATGATTAGAGGAGATAGGGAAATTAATGAATATAAGATTTCTAAATTATTAAAGGCAAAGAGTGTTTTAATGGCTTCAATTGAAGAAGATGAAGAAGTTACTAAAGCTAGTGTTGGTTTTGCTGGACCAATTGGTTTAGATATACCTGTAATTATTGATAATGAAGTTTTAGGTATGAAGAATTTCTTAGTTGGGGCAAATAAAACTGATTATCATTATATTAATACTAATTTAGATGATTTTAAGTATGATATGGTTGGTGACATTCGTAATGTTAGTGAAGATGATGTTTGTCCTATTTGTGGGCATAAGCTTGATTTTAAGCATGGTATAGAGGTTGGTAATACATTTAAGCTTGGTACTAAGTATTCTGAGTCTATGGGGCTTTATTTTACTGATATAGATAATAAACTAAAACCTGTTTACATGGGTTGCTATGGAATTGGTATTGCTAGAATAATGGCAGCTGTTGTTGAACAAAATCATGATAAAAATGGTATTATTTTTCCAAAAGTTATTGCTCCATATGATTTAGCAATCATAATAGTTAATCCTAAAGATGAAAAACAAGTAAAAGTTGCAAATAATTTATATGAAAAATATATAAAAGAAGGATTAGATGTTATTTTAGATGATAGAGATGTGAGAGCTGGAGTTAAATTTAAAGATATGGATCTAATTGGAATACCAAAAAGAATAGTTGTAGGTAAAAAAATAGAAGATGGAGTCGTTGAAGTTAAATATAGAAATTCTGATGAGGTAGAAAATATTGACTTATAGTTTTTTATATATAAATATATTTGATTTTAATTTATTTGTGTGATATCATAATAATGTTTATTAGACGGAGGGATTAAATGGAAATTGCACTGTTAATAATTTCAATTTTATTAATAATTATTGTTTTGTTACAAAGTAGTAAATCAGAAGATGGACCACAAATTATCTCTGGTGGACAAAGTGAGTTGTTTTCTAATAGAAAAGAAAGAGGATCAGAGTTAGTTATTACACGTATTACGATGGTACTTGGTTTAGCATTCTTTGTTATTTGTTTAGTTTCTATGTTTATTTAAGGACTTAGTCCTTTTTATTTTGTAAATAAATTGTTATATGTAGAAAAATAAAGTATAATATAATTAGTAATCATACTACAATAGAGGTGAAATAATGAGAGATAAGATAATTAATGTATTAAAAAATTCTGATAGGGCTTTAGATATTTATGAATTAAAAGATAAATTGAATTTAAATACAGTTGATGAGCTTAAAGAACTTAGTGATGAATTAAGAAAGTTAGAAGATGATGTTATTATTTATCATTCTAATAAGGATAAATATATGATGCTTGAAAATAGTCATTTACGTAAAGGTATTATGAGAGCTAATAAAAAGGGTTTTGGTTTTGTTGAAGTAGATGGATTGACTGATGATGTTTATGTTTCTGCCGATAATATGAATGGAGCGATTCATGATGATGTAGTAGTTGTTGAAATTACAAGTAAAATGAATATTGATAGAATCGAGGGAAGAGTACTTAAAATTATTGAGAGAAAGATTAATAAATATATTGGTTTAATTAATTTTGATAAGAATGGTTTAGGGCATATAACTTTAGATGATTCTAAAATTAAGCTTGATATTGAGATACCTAAAGAAAATAGTTTGAATGCTGTTGATGGTCATAAAGTAGTAGTTAAAATAGATAAACAATTAGGAAATAATAGATGCATTGGTCATGTTGTAGAAATAATAGGTCATGTCAATGATCCGGGAGTTGATATTTTATCCATTGTTTATAAATATAATATTAATGTTGATTTTCTAGATGATGTAAAAGATGAAGTTAGTAAATTACCAATGCAGGTCTATCAAAGTGATTTAGAAGGGCGCCGTGATTTAAGAGATGAAATGATTTTTACAATAGATGGTGATGATACTAAAGATATAGATGATGCTATTAGTGTTGAAAGACTTTCTAATGGTCATTATAAATTAGGTGTTCATATTGCTGATGTTTCATATTATGTAAAAGAAGGTAGTCCACTTGATAATGAAGCACTTGAAAGAGGTACCAGTGTTTATTTGGTGGATAGAGTTATTCCGATGCTTCCACATGAATTGTCTAATGGTATTTGTTCTTTAAATCCGGGAGTTGATCGTTTAGCTATTTCTTGTGTAATGGAATTTAACGTTGATGGAAAGCAATTAAGTTATGAAATATTTCCAAGTGTAATTAGATCTAGAAAGCAAATGACTTATAAAAAAGTAAATAGTATACTTGAAAAAAATATTGTACCAGAAGGATATGAAGAATTTGCTGATAAATTGAAATTGATGGAAGAATTAGCTGTTATACTTAGAAAAGCTAAAGTAAAAAGAGGTTATATTGATTTTGAAGTTGATGAAGCTAAAGTATTAGTAGATGATAAAGGAGTTCCAACTGATGTTGTGTTAAGAGACAGAGGTAAAGGAGAAAAGTTAATTGAAGATTTTATGATTGCAGCTAATGAATGTGTCGCAACTCATATTTATTTTATGAATTTACCATTTATTTATAGAGTTCATGAATATCCTAAAGAAGAAAAAATTAGAAGTTTTTTAAGTTTTGTAAGTAATTTAGGGTATCATGTTAATGGAAATATAAAAGATGTTAAACCTACAACTATGCAGAAAATACTTGAGCAATTAAAGGATAAGCCTGAGTATAAAATCCTTTCTAGTTTATTACTTAGAAGTATGCAGAAGGCTGTTTATAAGCCAGAAAATTTAGGACATTATGGATTAGCTAGTTCTTGTTATACACATTTTACTTCTCCTATTAGAAGGTATCCTGATACAACTGTTCATAGATTACTTAGGACATATTTATTTGAAGGAAAAGTAAACATGGAAACAATAAATAAGTGGGAAGAAAAATTAGTTTATATTGCAGAACATTCTAGTGAGAGAGAGAGAGCATCAGTTGATTGTGAACGTGAAGTTGATGATATGAAGATGGCAGAGTATATGGAAAAACATATTGGAGAACAATATGAGGGAATGATTTCATCTGTTACTAGTTTTGGTATGTTTGTAGAGTTGGATAATTTAATTGAAGGACTTGTTCCAATTAAAGATATGGATGATTACTTTCATTATGATGAAGATAGAATGACCTTGACAGGAGAAAAAAGTCATGTAAAATATTCGATAGGTGAAAGAGTTATTGTTAAGGTAGTTAGAGCATCAAAAGAAGAGAAAACAATTGATTTTGAAATAGTAAAAAAAGTAGAAGGTAAGTAGTATGAGTAAGGTAAAGAAGAAAGTTAGAATGAAAAAATCATTTAAAATATTGATTGTAGTTATTTTAATATTTTTATGTGGTGGATATATTATTTTTTCTAATTTTCAATTTACCAATGTTGAAAAAAAAGAAAATGTTGTTGAAAAAAAAGAATTAAGAAAAACTGCTAAAGATTATAAAGCTAAGGTATTTATGGTTGGAGACGCTTTGATTCATAGTGCAATTTATGAAGATGCTTTAAAAAGTAATGGGTCATATGACTTTACTCCAATTTTAGCTGATATTAAACCAATTTCTTCTAAATATGATTTGGCATATTATAATCAGGAAACTGTACTTGGCGGAACGAGTTTAGGACTTTCTAATTATCCTAGATTTAATTCTCCACAGGAGGTGGGAGATGCTTTTGTTGATGCAGGTTTTAATATGGTGTCACTTGCGACTAATCATACTATGGATAAGGGAGAGCAGGGAGTATTAAATTCTGTTGCTTATTGGAAGAGTAAGAGTAATGTTGCAGCATCTGGACAATGGAGTAGTGAAGAAGAAAGGCAGGCATCTATTAGTAAAGTATATGAAGTAAATAATATTAAATATGCTTTTATTTCTTATACGATATGGACTAATGGATTGGAACCCCCTGCTGGAAAAGAATATTTAGATAATATTTATTCTCCTGAAAAAGCAAAAGCAGATGTTGAGTCTGTTAGAGATAAGGTTGATTTTGTAATCGTTGCGATGCACTGGGGAACAGAATATTCATTTAATGTAGATGCTAAACAAGAGGAGATAGCTAATTATTTATCTGGATTAGGTGTTGACTTAATAATAGGAGCTCATCCTCATGTAATACAGACTGTAGAATATTTAAATAATAATAAAACTTTTGTTATTTATTCATTAGGTAATTTTGTAAGTGATCAAAATGATATAGATAATTTTACTGGTTTAGCTATGGAAGTAACTTTAAATAAACATATTGATATAGATGACTCTGTAACTAATAGTGTAATTGAACCTAAAGCTGAACTTATTTATACTACTACGACAAAAGTAAGAGGTGTAAACCATAACTTTAAAGTAGTTCCTTATTCTAAATTGACTAATAATGAATTAAATGGTTATACTAATTATTATGAAAAATATAAAAATATTGTTAATGAAAGATATCCTAATTTAGTTTGGGGGTTATCCGGGGAGTGATAGATTTGGAAATTGTTAATAAAAGAGCTAGATTTAATTATTTTGTCATTGATGAGTATGAGGCAGGAATTGTTCTTACAGGAACAGAAATTAAATCTGTTAGAAATGGTTCTTGTAATATAAAAGATTCATATGGAATAATTAGAAAAGGCGAAGTATATTTACTTAATATGTTTATTGGACAATATAAAGAGGGAAATTTATTTAATCATAATGAAACAAGAGATAGAAAATTATTACTTCATAAAAAAGAAATAAAAAAAATAAGTAAAGATATCGATATTCAAGGATTAACTATTGTTCCTTTAAAGGTATATTTTAAAGATAGTAAACTTAAAGTTTTAATTGGGGTATGTCGTGGTAAGAAGACTTTTGATAAGAGAGAGACAATTAAAGAGCGTGATATCAAGAGAGATGTGGAAAGAAATTTAAAAAAATATAGTTAATATTATTTATTATGTTGCATTAATACGATAAATGCAATTTAAAGCAGACAAAATTTCAAATAAAAACAAGTCTTATGACTTGTTTTCTTTATATTTAGATATAAAATATTTATATAATTTATCACTTTTTTCTTTATCCATAGCTGGCTTATCTTTATATGGATTAACTATTTTTAATTCTTCATATTTTGTAAAACCTAAAGTATGAAAAGGGAGAAAGTCTATTCTTTTGATATTTTTAATATTTTTATGTAGAAATTCTGCTAAATTTTCCATATAATCTTTATTATCATTAACATCGGGGATTATAACTTGTCGTATCCATACATCAACATTAGTTTTATTTAACTGATTTATAAAATTAAAGAATTCGTCTAATTCATCTTTTCTTGTTATATTTAAATAATCTTCTTTTGTGATAGCTTTTATATCTAATAGAACCATATCAATATTTTCTAATAATTCTTTATAATCTCCATTTCCAATACCAGCAGTATCTATGGCAATATGAATGTTTTCTTTTTTTAGTTTTTTACAAATACTTACTAAAAAATCGTATTGTAGTAGTGGTTCTCCACCTGAGAATGTTACGCCGCCATTATTTTTAAAATAAGGTTTATTCCGAAGAATTTTTTTTAATAGTTCTTCTTCGGAATAATTATTTTCTTTTTTTAACCATGTTTCTGGATTATGACAAAATTTACATCTTAGTTTGCAACCATTTAAAAATATTACTGTTCTAATACCTGGACCATCAATTAGGCCAAATGTTTCAATAGAGTTTACTGATGCTTCCATATTACATTTTCTCGTGGAATGTTCTTGAGATTACTTCTTCTTGTTGTTTTCTTGTTAATTTATTAAATCTTACAGCATAGCCTGATACTCTAATTGTTAATAGTGGGTATTTATCTGGATTATTCATGGCGTCTATTAATGTTTCTCTATTTAAGACATTAACATTTAAGTGGTGAGCTCCTTGTCCAAAATATCCATCCATTAATTGAACTAAGTTATCTATTCTTTCTTGTTCGTTTGTTCCAAGTGAGTTTGGTACTATTGAGAATGTATTAGATATACCATCACGGCAATATTTAGTCCAGTCTAGTTTAGCAACGGAGTTAAGAGAAGCAATAGCTCCTGATTTGTCTCTTCCATGCATTGGGTTAGCTCCTGGAGCAAATGGTACGCCAGCTTTTCTTCCATCTGGAGTTGCTCCAGTATTTTCTCCATAAACAACATTTGATGTGATTGTTAATACTGAAAGTGTTGGATGAGCTTTTCTATAGCAAGGATGTTCTGATAAATCGTCATAAAATTCTTGTAATAATTCTTCTCCTAGTTTGTCAACTCTATCATCATCATTTCCATATTGTGGATATTCTCCTACTATTTCAAAGTCTGTAGTTATTCCATCTTCTCCTCTGATTGGTTTTACTTTAGCATATTTGATTGCTGATAAGGAGTCAACTGCAACTGAGAATCCAGCAACACCATAGGCCATTAATCTATTAACATAAGTGTCATGTAGAGCCATTTGACTTGCTTCATAAGCATATTTATCATGCATATAGTGAATTATATTCATGGCATCACTATAGATTTTAGCAACTTTTTTTAACATCTTTGAATATTCTTTTCTGACTTTAGCATAATCAAGATATTCATCTGTCATTTTTTCAAAGCCAGGAATTACTAATTCTTTTCTTTTTTCATCATATCCACCATTAATTGTGTATAATAGAGCTTTTGCTAAGTTACAACGAGCTCCAAAGAATTGCATATCTTTTCCTACGCGCATTGCGGAAACACAGCATGCAATAGCATAATCGTCTCCCATAGCTGGACGCATAGTATCATCATTTTCATATTGAATTGAATCTGTCGCAATACTAATCTTAGCACAGTATTTTTTCCAAGGTTCTGGTAATTTATCAGCCCAAAGTATTGTCATGTTTGGTTCTGGAGCACTTTCTAGATTTTCAAGAGTATGGACAATACGGAAAGAAGTTTTATTAACCATTGTTTTTCCGTCTTCTGTCATTCCACCAAGTGAACATGTTACCCATGTTGGATCGCCTGAGAATAATTCATCATATTCTGGTGTTCTTAAGTGTCTTGCGGCTCTTAATTTAATGACAAATTGATCTATGATTTCTTGAGCTTCACTTTCTGTTAGTTTTCCTTCAGCAAAGTCTCTTTCAAAATAGATATCAAAGAAAGCGTCAACTCTCCCTAGTGACATAGCAGCACCATTGTTTTCTTTAATTGCTGCAAGATAGCCAAAATATGTCCATTGAACTGCTTCTTTAGCATTTGTTGCTGGTTTTGAAATATCAAAGCCATAGCTTTTAGCCATTTCTTTTATTTCGTTTAGAGCCCTATGTTGCATAGATATTTCTTCACGAAGACGGATTGTTTCATCATCCATTACATTTATCTTCATATTATTGAAGTCTTTTTGCTTTTCTTCCATTAATTTGTCTATTCCATAAAGAGCTATTCTTCTATAATCACCAATTATTCTACCACGTCCATAAGCATCAGGTAAACCAGTTAATAACTTAACATGTCTTGCTTTCCTAATTTCTGCAGTATAGGCATCAAAAACACCATCATTATGTGATTTGAATAAATTTGATTTTAGAAAATGATCTAAGTTTTTATTCATTTTATATCCATAGGCGTCTAATTCATCATAAATCATTCTTAGTCCACCTTTAGGAACTATTTCTCTTTTACACAATTCATCTGTTTGTAAACCTACGATTACATTATCATCTTCACAAATGTAACCTGGTTTAAATGAATTAATACCTGCTGGATTATCAACATCTATGTCAATAACGTGTTTTTTTACTTCTTCTTTACAAACATCTTCATATACTTTTAGAACTCTTTTTGTTTTATCTGTTGGTCGAACTAAAAAGCTTTCATTACCCGTATATGGTTTATAATTATTTTTAATGAAGTCACTTACGTTAATTTCATCACACCATTTTCCTTTATTAAAATTTCTCCATTCATTCATTTAATCAACCTCCGAATCATATTATATCAATAGTTATTCATATAAGCATAAAAAATTGTTTGCTTTGCTTTTTACTTTACATATTTTGAATAACTTCTCTTTTTTAGAGCATATTAATTATATATTATTTGTTTAAAATATTATGTTGCAATTGCAACACTTTACAATATTTACCAATTAAAATTATTCCTTTTGTTTTTTAGCATTCTATGATATAATTTACTCATGGGGCTGATTTGGTTTCGACGGGAATAGTTGAGCATAGATGGCAAGTCGAATGTTCACGTTACGAACACAAAAAAATAAATGCAAATAAAATTAAAAATGCTGTAGCTACTTTATTTGGTGCAAACCAAGCAGTAGCTTTTGCCTAATCTTAATTTAAGGTCAGCGCTTCTACTTATTTTTACCTAGGAATATTTAGAGGTTCATTTTATAGGTTATAGCTATTCTTGTGTCTAGAGAATAGAAAGAATTTTTTGACTGGTATGTTTATTTGGTCGTCAATTACTTGATAGACATATGAATATAATTAGTTGACTAAACTTGTAGAGGTTTATGTAGCTCTATTTTCGGACAGGAGTTCAATTCTCCTCAGCTCCACCATAGAGGAATCTGGTTGGACATGTGTCTGGCTTTAAATAAATATCAATTCTAGAAATGGAATTGATTTTTTTGTTTGTTATGAATTGATAAAAACATCTTCTCTTTATAAAAAATTATATAGTTCTGAAGTAAATATTAATGAAAATAATTTATTTAAATTTTAGAATGCATTTATAATTGAATTTATTTTCGTAAAATATTATTTAGCTATCATATTACTAATTTGTTAGAAAAGTTTGAAATGACTTATTCACCTATACTATTATGTAATTAACGTTGTTATTTCAACGCTTTTATTTTGAAAAAAAGAAAATAAATGGAGGAAAAGATAAAATACATAATTTTATTTATATTAGAATTATGTGTTTATTAATACATTAATTGTAGCAAAAGATATTTAAAATAAAAATGCATGTATAAAATTAGTTTTTATTTCCATAATAATTTTGGAGGGATAAAATGGAAAAATTAAATGAAGTTCCTGTAAATGTTATTACGGGTAAAGATTTAGATTATTTGAGTGATATGTTTCAATGGAATTATATAGCATATAAGTGTGCATATAATAATATTGAGAGTATGACTGATATCGAGTTAAAAGATTTTTTTAATGAAAGTTGTCAAACATTTGATGATAATATGAATACTGTTTTAAGTATTATTACTAATCCTGGAGGTGATATTGATGAGTAAAATTTGTAATACTAAGGTTGAAGTTCCTACAGGTCTTGGATTGAATGATAAGGATTTTGCAACTAGTTTACTTAGCACATTAAAAGAAATGGAAAAAAACTATTGTCTAGCGATGACTGAAGCAAGTAATGAATGGTTATATTCAATTTATCGAGATATATTTTTAGATATTGCTGATATGCAAAGGAGACTTTATTTACTTATGTTTAGAAGAGGTTGGTACATAATGGAAGAAGTTAGTCAAACAAAATTAGATGAAAAGAATAAGATGTTAGGACAAGATTATCAAGGGCTTGGTGAGTAGTTTTTTGACATTTAATTTATAGTGTGCTACAATATTTGGCACTCAGGGAGGAAGACAATTTATGAAAAAAGTTGATGGGTCGTCGAGAGTTTTACTTTTGGTGACATTGTCATTTTTTATGATGATATTATGCTACTTATATCATAATTATTCTGTATATAAAAGTATAAGGGTAGTTGTTGATGATACTGCATCTATTGAGTATGGAAGTGCTAATTATGATATAAATAAGATTGTAAAAGAGGTTGAAGGAGATATTGTATCAATAAAAAAAGATGTTGATATTAATACATTAGGAGAACAAGAAGTTGTTCTTGAAGTAAAGAAAGATAATATAATAAAGGAAGTTCCTATTATTGTTAATGTTGTAGATACTATAGCACCTGTTATAAAAATTGATAAAGATGCTGTATCAATAACTGAGGGAGATAGCTTTGATATTAATTCTAATATATTATCTGTTAATGATACTATTGATGGTGATTTGAGTTTAGTTGATAATGTTCAAGATAGTAATTTAGGTTATTATTCTGTTAGTCATGATGATTTAACTCAGGTTGGCTCTCATGAAGTTACTGTTACAGCTGTTGATAAATCTGGTAATAAGAGTGTTTCTAATTTTACATTAAATGTTAAGGCTAAACCTGTTGTAAATAGTACTGTTACTGCTAGAGTAAGTAGTAATGTAGATGTGCCTGATAATGTGAGTGGAAATGAAATAGTTAAAATTGCTTATTCTTATTTAGGTTACCCATATCAAAGTGGAGCAAATGGACCATCTGCATTTGATTGTAGTGGATTTGTTCAATATGTTTACTCACGTGTTGGTAAATCAGTAAGCAGAAGTGCTTCAACACAAATCAATGATGGTGTTGGAATAAGCTATTCTGATGTTCAACCTGGTGACATTCTAAGTTGGGGTTATTCTAATGGGGTTGTTACTCATTCAGCATTGTATGTTGGAAATGGAATGATGATTCATGCGGCTAATCCTTCTCAAGGTGTTATCTTGAGTAATGTTAGTAAGTGGTTGAGTGGTTCTGCTACAACAATTTTATCTGTTAGAAGAATAGGATAGAGAATTCTCTATCTTTTTTGTATAATTTTTATTTTTTTGGGAATTATATAATTAGGAGGAGATAATATGGAAACATTACAAAAAATATTATTAGTTTTCACAATTATTGGAGCGATTAATTGGGGACTAATTGGAATATTTGATGTTGATTTAGTTGCTATGATATTTGGTGATGGTACATTTTTTACTAGAACTATTTATACAATAGTAGGTATATGTGGAATAATTAACATTGGTATTCTACTTGGACATATTGAATTTGAAAAAGACTAAGTCTTTTTTTTTTAATTTTTTTGTGATATTCTATATGTAAATATTTTTGTTGGGGGATTATTTAATGGAAGATTATGTTTATTTGGTATTAAAAAAAGCAAAAAAGCCGATTTCTTTTGATGGTATTTGTTCTAAGGTTGAAAAAATTATGGGCAATGATGAAGAAAGCTTTGCGTTGAATGAAGAGAAAAAAGAAGAAATTAAAAAAATTTTAGCTAAGGGTGTTTCAAATTATAGCTTATATTTGAGCCCTAATGGTAAATATATTTTAATGAGTAAAACATCTTTTAAAAAAGGAAAATTTTATTCTGATAAAAATGGTAATGGAAGAGTAAATGTTATTTCGCAATATGTTGATGATAATGGGGAAAAACATGTTACGCAAAAAAAATATTTTATTTCTAAAGAAAATTCTAATGGAGCAATTGATGGAGATATTGTTATGATTGATGTTGATAGTAGGGATAATAATTCTAAGATTACAAAAATCATAAATAGACATTTAGAAAATATGGTTGGAGAAGTATATAGAATAGGGTCAAATTATTTTTTAAGACCAATTGATAAGAAAAAGCAATCAATTAATATTGCTTTACCTGATGGTGGAATAGAAGGTCAAAGGGTAGCAGTTGATATTACCGGACAAAGTGCTGATAATTTTTATATAGGTAAGGTTGCAAGAGTATTTAATCATAAAGATGATCCTGAAGAAGAAGTTTTATGGGAAGCATTTAAATTAGGAATAGATGATCAATTTAGTAAAGAATCTTTAGAACAAATAAAAAAAATACCAACTAAGGTTAGAGATATTGATAAAATAGGAAGAGAAGATTTTACGGAATGGGAAATCTTTACTATTGATGGATCTGATACAAAAGATATGGATGATGCAGTTTCTTGTACTATGCTTTCTAATGGTAATTATCAAATTGGTGTTCATATTGCTGATGTTTCATATTATATACCAGAAGATTCCCCTCTTGATATGGATGCTAGGAGGAAAGGAACTAGTAATTATTTAGTTGGAAAAGTTATACCAATGTTTCCTCATGAATTATCTAATGGAATTTGTTCATTAAATCCTGAAGTAGAAAGACTTGCTATGTCATGTATTATGGAAGTTAATCCTAATGGTAAGTTAATAAATTATAGAATTACTCCTAGTGTTATAAAATCAAGAATAAAAATGTCTTATGAAAAAGTAAATGATATTTTAAAAAGAGGTATTGTTGATCCTGAATATGAAGAATATACTGAAACTTTAAGAAATTTAAATAAGCTTGCTTTAGTACTTAGAAAAAATAGGATTAAAAATGGAGCTATTGAATTTAACAGACCAGAGATTAAAGTAATCTTAGATGATAATGGTAAAGTTGTTGGGTTTTCTAAGAGAGTACAAGATTTAGCAGAAAATTTAATAGAAGAGTATATGTTACTTACAAATGAAACAATTGATAAGTTTATAGTTAAAAATGGTTTTCCATGTTTACATAGAATTCATGACGTTCCTAATTCAGAAAAATTAAATGATTACTTAATGTTTTTGTCAGCAATTAATTATTCTTTTAAATCTGGTATGAATATTACAGGAGAAGAAATTGCAGAAAATAGAGAGTTGATGCAGGAATTAGTTATACATGCTAATTCTTCTGATAAACTATCAAATTTGCTTACATATATGTTAATTAGATGTAATTCTAGAGCTATTTATAGTCCTAATAATATAGGTCATTATGGTTTAGCAAAAGAAAATTATCTTCATTTTACTTCTCCTATTAGAAGATATCCAGATTTAACTGTTCATAGAGATTTGAAAGATGTTTTGAATGGTGATACTAAAAAGATTAATAAATGGAAAGAAAAACTTCCTGGAATTGGTGCTTGGTCATCTAAAATGGAGAGAACTGAAGATGATGCAGAAGATGCAACATTAAGATTGAAATGTGCTGAATATATGGGAGAACATATTGGAGAAGAGTTTAATGGTATTGTTACAGGAATAAGTGATAGGGGATTAACTATTGAGTTGGATAATTTAATAGAAGGCTTTGTCAAAACAAGAGATTTGAAGGGTTCATATGTTTATAGTTCTGATAGTTATTCACTTGTTTCAATTGATGGATTTGATAATTATTTTGTTGGGGATATCTTGAAAGTAAAAGTTTTATCTACTTCTAAAGAAGATAAAAAAATAAATTTTAGTGTAATTTCTAAAATAGAAGAGAATAGAATTGTTAATTCTCATGTAATAAATAATGATGTAAAAATAAAAGCTAAGAATAATAGAGAAAAAAGATTTAAAAATAAATATTAGTTTTATAAAGTGTTATTGGTTGTTCTTTAACACTTTTATTTTAGTTTATAGTTATTTTTTTCTTAGTAATTTAATTTGTTCATAGTTGATAAATTATTTATAAGATGTTATTATTATATTGTTGGTATGGGGTTTGTAGTATATTAAATTAGTTAATATATTTTGATTTTATGCTTGAATATGAGGAGATGAATGCATGGTAATAACTCTATCTGATGTGTTAACTGTTATTAGAAAAATAATCGATATTTCATTAGTCTGGTTAATATTTTATTTTATACTTAAGAATATTAAAAATAATGTTAAATTGTCTTTAATTGTTAAAGGTTTAATAATTGTTATACTCTTGAAATTAGTAAGTAAATGTCTTAATTTAGTTACTGTTGGTTATTTGCTTGATTATATAATTCAATGGGGTCCTATTGCGATTGTAGTTATATTTCAACCTGAAATTAGGACTATTTTGGAACAACTAGGTCGTAATCAATTGTTGGGTAGACATAAAGTTTTGACAGTTGATGAGAGAGAACATGTTGTATATGAAATTGTTAATGCTGTTGATTATATGAGAAAAGAAAGAATAGGTGCTTTAATTGTTATTGAAAGAGATGTCAGTTTAGGTAATTATATTGATAAAGCAAAGAAAATTTATGCTGATTTAACAAGTGACTTGTTAATAGCAATTTTTTATGAAGGAAATCCATTACATGATGGTGGTGTTATAATTCAAGGAGATAGAATTACTTGTGCTGGAGCTGTTTTTCCAACTAGTAGTAGTCCAAAGTTAAATAGGAGACTTGGTACAAGGCATAGGGCTGCTCTTGGTTTGTCTGAAGAAACTGATGCTATATGTTTAGTAGTGTCTGAAGAAACAGGTAAAGTGTCTATTGCATTAAAGGGTGAAATGTTATATAACTTATCACTTGATGATGTAAGAATGATGTTAATAGATGAATTAAAACCTAAACAAGATACAAATTATGATGAAGATGATGAAGATAATATGGATGAGGAAGAGATATATGAGAAAGATAAGTAAAGGTATAGGAATGTTTTTTCGTCATATTGGTTTGTTCTTTGATAAATGGTTGATTACTCCAATTACAAAACTAATATTAAAAATAATGGACTTTTTTAAGAATTTTACTAAATATATTGATAGACTTGCTGGTAAGAAATCTACTTTGTTGATATTTAGTTTAATTTTAGCATTTGCAGTTTTTGTTTTTGTTGATAATGAATCTAGTGTAATGATTGATCAATATGCTGAAATTTTATATGATCAGCCAGTAACTGCTGTTTATAATGAAGAATTATATGTTGTTGAAGGTTTACCTAAAACTGTTGATATAACTTTAATTGGTCAGAGAAGGCATATCTTTTTGGCAAAGCAATCACCTTCTAAAGGAGTTTCAGTTGATTTAACTGGATTAAAACCTGGCAATCATAGAGTAACTTTGAAATATACTCAGAGATTAAAGTCACTTGATTATAAATTGGATCCTTCTACAGTTACAGTTACAATATATGAAAAAGTTAGTGAAAATAAGTCTTTATCTTATGATATTTTACATCAAGATAATTTAGATAGTAAACTTTATATTAGTAATGTTGAACTTGATAGGTCAGAAGTTATTATTAAGGGTGCCCAATATAAGTTGGATAAGGTGGCATCTGTAAAAGCTTTACTTGATGTTGATAATATTCCTAATCCAAAAGCTGGAGAGATTACTGTAAAGGATGTACCTCTTGTTGCTTATGATAATGATGGAAAAGTTGTTAATGATGTTGAAATTGTTCCAAAAACTGTAACAGCAAAAGTTACAATTACTTCTCCTAGTAAAGAAGTACCAATTAGAGTTGTACCTAAGGGATCACTTGCTTTTGGTAAATCAATTAAATCTATAGAAACAAGTCTTTCTAAAATAACAGTATATGGTTCACAGTCTGCTATTGATAAGATTGAACAATTTGAAGTAGAATTAGATGTTAGTGGACTTGAAAGTAATAAGGAATTTAATATTACTTTGACCAAACCAAAAGGAATAACTGATTTAAGTTCTAAGACATTAACTGTTAAGGTAATTGTAGATGATTCGACTACTAAAGAGTTTGATGATGTTCCAATTACTACACGAAATATTGGAGATGGTTTGGTTGCAAATGCAGCAACGGATGAAGATAATAAAGTAGATGTGGTTGTAACTGGTAGTTCAGATGTCTTGAATGGATTAAAAGAAAGCGATATTACTGCTTATGTTGATTTGAATGGTTATGGTGAAGGAACTCATGAAGTAGAAGTACATGTTACTGGAACAGATTTAAAATTATCTTATGCGTCAAAGACTAAGAAAGTAAAAGTTGTAATTTCTAAGAAACAATAGAGGACTATATAGTTCTCTATTTTTGTAATATTTTTTATTCTTTTTCATAAATAATATTAGAATGGAGGAGTTATTTTTGAAAAAGATATTTATAATTATGTTAATGGGTTGTTTATTTATAACTGGCTGTTCTAGTAGTAAAAATATTAAGAAAACTGTAATTAACAAATATAGTGATTCTAATGGATATAAATTAAAAGGTAATTTATCTATAACTAATAATGATGATATTTATAATTACGATGTTGAAGTTGGTTATAAAAAAGATAAATATTATAAAGTAATATTGACTAATTTGGCAAATAATCATGTACAGGTAATCTTAAAAAATGATGAGGGAGTTTATGTTGTTACGCCATCGCTTAATAAAAGCTTTAAATTTCAAAGCGATTGGCCATATAATAATTCTCAAGTATATTTATTAAATGCAATTAGTAATGATATTAAAAATGATGAGAAGACTAAATTTAAAAAAGAGAATAATAAATATATAATTAGTACAAAGGTTAAGTATTCTAATAATAGTAATTTAGTTAAACAGAAGTTAGAGTTTGATAAAAAGTTAAATATAAAAAAAGCTACTGTCTATGATAATGATGGTATTGCTGTTATAACTATGATATTTGATAGTATTAAGTTTAATCCAAAGTTTGGTAAAAATTATTTTAGTTTAGATAGTGTTATTGGTAATAATACAATTTCTAATAATAGTGAGAATGAAAATACTAATAAAAAAAGTAATACAAATAATGATAATTCTAATAATACTAGTTCTAATAGTATTACAAATGATAGTGAAGAAATTACTAATAAAAGTACATCACGTAATGATACAAAGAGTCAAAATAATACTAATAGTTCTTCTAATTCTTCAAAAAATACAGGTAATGTTAGTAGTATAGATGATGTTATTTATCCTTTATTTTTACCAAGTGGTACAAAGCTTGTTAATGAGGAGAAGGTAAATAAGGATATTGGTGAGAGAGTTATTATGACTTATGATGGGGAAAAGTCTTTCTTGTTGGTGGAAGAAACATCTGATGTTTTTGATGAGTTTACGATTATTCCTTCTTCTGGCGAACCATTTCAATTAATTGATACTTTAGGTGTTATGACAGATAATTCTTTATCGTGGGAGAGTAATAATAAAGAATACTATTTAGTAAGTGATGTTATGAGTAAAGATGAGATGGTTGAAGTAGCAAGATCTATTGGAAATGTATCTTCACTTAAGTAATAGACATCATTAAAGCCTTTGTGTTATAATGTTTTTGGTGATAAATATGGCAAATAAGAAAAATACTGATGAAAATAATATTAAAAATAAAAAGACAAATAAAACTAAAAATGTTAATAATAATAGTAAAAAAAATGCAGCAAATTATGAAAAAGTAAATGTAGTTGAAAAAGAGTCGACTATAGATAAAAAAAGTTTTAAAAAAGACTCTAGAAAATTAAAGAAAGAATTAAGAAGAGAAAGAAGATTAATGTCTTCTAAAGAATTAATTGATCCTGATGTTAAAAACAGAATTATACTTGTATGTATTATAGCGGTTATTTTTTGTGCATTTTACTTTTTAACGGTTTTTATAACTAAAGATAATTCTAAAAATAATTCTAAAAAAAGTTCAGATACTAAGAAGACTTCAGCAACTATTTCTTATGATGAAATTATTCTTGGTAGAAGTTTTTCAATGGGTGATGGAGAATATTTAGTTCTTTATTATGATGAGAGTAATAAAGATATTAATAATGAAATGAGTAGTTTAGTAAATACTTATAAGAATAGTTCTGATCATTTAACTATTTATACTGTTAATATGAATAGTCCATTTAATAGTAAATATTCTAGTACAAGTTCGAATACTAATCCAAGTAATGCTAGTAAGATGAAAATAAATGGACCTACTCTTATTAAATTTGGTAATAATAAAGTTGAAGAATATATAGAGGGAAGTGAAGATATTTCTAATTATTTAAGTTAGATATATCTTTTTTCTTTAATAATATGTTATTATATTTTTAGGATATGATGTTTTGTGAAAAAGATTAAATGTAAGTTGTTAAATAATTTAGATGATGATTCTAAGTTTTCTATTTTTGAAGTTATTGTAATTATTTTGATTGCGATGATTTTTGGTATTATAGTAGGATGTTTATTAACTTATACTAATAAATCTATATACAATGATGATAAGTTAAATGAAATTATTAATACTTATAATTCAATTAAAGATAATTATTATGACAATATTGATGAAGATACTTTGGTAAATGGGGCAGTTAATGGAATGATTGATTCTTTGGGTGATAATTATTCTAATTATATGGGAGATGAAGCAACAGAAGATTTTACTAAAAGTGTTGATGGTAGTTTTATAGGTATTGGATTGTCTGTTTTATTTGATGGAGAATATAATAAAATAGTAGAAGTGGATGTAAATGGACCTGCTTTTAAAGCTGGTTTAAAAAAAGATGATGTTATTTTAAGCGTTGATGGTAAGGATACTAAGGGTGTTTATGGAAATAATTTAACTAAATTAGTTAATGGTAAAAAAAATACTAAAGTTAAAATAAAGGTAAAGAGGGGAGATACTGTTAAGACTTATTCGGTTATTAGAAAATTAATTGAGATAGAAAGTGTTACTAGTGATATATTTAAGGAAAATAATAAAATTATTGGTTATATTGATGTGGATATAATTGCTAGTAATACGTATGAACAATTTAAGAAAAATTTGGATAAATTGGAGAAGCAGAATATTGATTCTTTAGTAATTGACTTGAGAGATAATCCTGGAGGACATTTATCTCAAACTAAGGAAATATTAAGTTTGTTTTTTGATAAAAAAATTGTATTGTATCAAATTAGAGATAAAAATAAAACTAAAAAGGTATATGCTACAGGAAATATTAGCAAAAAATATCCAATTGTTATTTTAGTTAATGAAGAAAGTGCTTCTGCTGCTGAGATAATTACAGCATCTTTTAAAGAAAATTATAAAAATTGTATGGTTGTTGGTACTAATACTTATGGAAAGGGTACTGTTCAACAAACAATTAAGTTAAGTACGGGTACAAGTATAAAATATACAATTGAAGAATGGTTAACACCAAAAGGAAAAAATATAAATAAAGTTGGTATTAAACCGGATGTAGAACTTAAACAATCTCAAGATTATTTGATGAAACCTAGTTATGAAAATGATTCACAATTACAAGGTGCTTTAGAAATATTAAAGAAAAAGACTAGTTAGTTTATTAGTCTTTTTCTATACAATTAATAATAAGTTGTTTATTCTTTTTATTTGGTGAACATGTTGTTAAAACTAATTGATTTTTAGTATCTTTTTTTACATTAATATAACCATTTTTGTTCTCTTCCCAAATATCTTTGACTATATATGTTATGGTTTTATTATGAAAGATTAGAATAACTTTATCTCCTTTTTTTAGTTCATTTAATCTATTAAAATAAGCTATTTTTCCTGTTCCAGAGTGGGCTGCGATGAATAAGATACTATTATTCTTATCAGGCATTATTGACTCTTTTAAAATGGTTACATGTTCTTCAATATTATTTCTTTTATCATTTAAATTATATATTTTTTCTTTTAAATTTATATTGTTGATGATTAGTGTCATATATTCATAGTTTTTTGGAGAAATATTAGTTAATTTAGTTTTATTGTTTGGTGTTAATATGATGCTTAATATAATTAATAATAAAAGAGTAAATAAAATTGTTGGTTTTTTCAACATATTATTAAAAGTAATGTGATAATTAATTGTAATATATATTTAAAGATACTTGTATGTGTATCTGGAACAGGCACTTTAAAGTCCGTGTCAATTGGTATTTGATAGTCTTTTAGACTTATTGTTTCTTCTAAGCTGTTATCTATGTTTATTTCAAATGGATTTATTTTGGTATAACCAGGAGTTGAATTTACTTGTTTTATTGTATATTTGCCATATGGTAGTATTATTTCACATGATCCATTTTCATTTGTTGTGATTTTTTTTACTAGATTATTTTTCTCATTATATATCTCAAATGATATGTCTTTTTCTGATTGAAAATTATTATTAGAACCATATTGTTTATTAATAGTTATCTTTTTTTCTATTATTTTATTTGTTAAAATTAAATCTATGATTGGATTATCTTTAGAAATAGTTATTTTATGTATTTCATTATCTAGAGTATAACCAATTCCGGCTTTTTTTTCTTTTAAATAATAAGTGCCAAATGGTAAGTTATTTATTTCTGCTACATTATTTTTTATTTCTAATTTGCTTATTATATTATTATTAGAATCAGTTACTTCATATATTGCTCCATTAAGACTAGCTGATGGAGATGGTGATTCTATAGAGTTTGTGTTTTTATCAATTTTAGTTATTTGTATTTTAGTATTTATGATATGTACTCTAAAATGATATTCTTCGTTTTCTATATCTCCTAGATTTACAAGATTTTGTGTATTTTCAGCTTGATAGAATAAAATTGGTTTTTTATGATTTGTATTATTTTTATATAATGGTATATCATAGTCTCCTTTAGGTAGATTTTTTATTATTACATCATTTCCATCTAATATAAAATTATTACTATTATTTTGATATAGATTTATAACATGATTTGTATCAGTTATTCTATTTACTGTATTTTCAACAAAATAATAGTCTTTGTTAATAATTGATGGTTTAATATTATTTAATTCTATTAAATTATTTATTTCACTTACTTCAGCGCAATATAAATTTGTCATGTTGCCATTTAATTTATCTGTAAAATAATAGTTACCTCCTGGTTCTGCAGTTTGCCATATCATTAACTGAGTTACAGCATACCATTTATTTTCAGTATGATTTGCATAACCATAACCATAATATATGAGTTTTTTTATTCGGTCAATTTGTTCACTAGATAACTTTCTAGGAGTTATGGTTGATGTATAAGTAGTGTTTTTAAACATATTAAATGGTTCTAGACAATATGCTGGTTGGTTGTCACCACTTCTTCGGAAGAAACGAGCTTTTTGATAATATTTTACTTTTGTATTAGTATTATATTTTGTTTGATAAATATTATCAATATATTCTCCTTCATAAAAACTTGCTGTTTCAGCATGAACGTTTAATATACCAAAGAATATAAATATAATTGTTATTAAGAAAATTAATTTATTTTTTATAAAAATCCCTCCTTTTTTTCTTAACGGGATTGATAATACCATTTATTTTTTTGCTTGTAAAATTGTAGTTTTATTAATTTAGTGAATAATTTTATATAGAAAATATTTTTTTGTTTAGCAAATTTTTATTTTTAAAAAAATTTTTATTTTTAATGTACAAGTTTAGTTATGTTATAATATTTTTTGAGGTGATTAGATGACTGACATAGATATTTCTAGAAATAGTAGAAAGCTTGATATCGGTGATGTTGCGAAAAAAATTGGTATATGTAGTGATGATATAGAATTGTATGGTAAATATAAGTGTAAGATTAGTCCTCGTGATGATCTTAAAGGTAAGTTAATTCTTGTAACAGCAATTAGTCCGACTCCTTTGGGAGAGGGAAAGACAACTGTTAGTATTGGGCTTGGTGATGCTTTAAAAAAACTTGAAAAAAATGTTATAATTGCTTTACGTGAACCTTCTATGGGGCCTGTTTTTGGTATGAAAGGTGGGGCAACTGGTGGCGGTTATAGTCAAGTTGTTCCAATGGAAGACATTAATCTGCATTTCACTGGTGACTTTCATGCAATTACTTCAGCTAATAATTTAATAAGTGCTGCAATAGATAATCATATTTATTTTGGTAATGAGCTTAATATTAAGAAAGTTTTATTTAAAAGATGTTTGGATGTAAATGATAGAGCTTTAAGAAATGTTGATTTAGGTAGTAGGCATGACGCTTTTACAATTACTTCAGCAAGTGAAGTTATGGCTTTATTTTGTTTGGCTAGTAGTCTTTCTGATTTAAGAAAAAGACTTGGAAATATAATTATTGGTGTTAATGATAAAGATGAATATGTTTATGTTAGAGATTTAAAACTAGAAGGTTCTTTAGTTGCATTATTAAAAGATGCTTTTAAACCAAATTTAGTACAAACTTTAGAAAATACTCCAACTATTATTCATGGTGGACCATTTGCTAATATAGCTCATGGTTGTAATAGTATAGTTGCAACAAAAACTGCTTTAAGTTATGCTGATTACGTAGTGACAGAAGCTGGTTTTGGTGCTGATCTTGGAGCAGAAAAATTTTTTGATATTAAATGTCGAGTTGGTAATTTAAAGCCAGATGCTGTAGTTTTAGTAGTAACTATTAAGGCTTTAAAATATCATGGTGGAGCAGATAAAGATAAAATATTAGAAGAAAATTATAATGCTTTAGAAAGAGGCTTTGAAAATTTGGATAAACATTATTCTAATTTAAAAAAATATGGAGTAGATATAGTTGTTTGTTTAAATAAGTTTGCTACAGATTTAGATTCAGAGATAGAACTTGTGAGAAAGCATTGCCTAGATTCTGGTTATAAATTTAGCATATCAGATGCTTATAAGTTAGGTGGAGTTGGAGCAGAAGATTTAGCAAAGCAAGTTATTTCTTGTCAAACGAATAATTTTAAATTTTTATATGATGTTAATGAATCAATTGTTTCTAAGATTGAAGATGTTTGCATAAAAGTCTATGGTGCTAGTAGTGTTATAATTAGTGATTTAGCTAAAGAAAAAATTGATTTAATTGTAAAAAATAATATGTCTAATCTTCCAATTTGTGTTGCTAAAACACAATATTCTTTTTCTGATGATAAAGAAAAAATTGGTGTTCCTAAAGATTTTTCGGTTACAGTTAAAGATATAAATTTATATGGAGGAGCAGGTTTTATAACTGTACTTTTGGGTAGTATTATGACAATGCCTGGATTGTCTAGGCATCCTAATTATGAAAATATTGATGTTATAGATGGAAATATAGTTGGATTAAGTTAATAAAAAAGTTCACTCTATTGTGAACTTTTAGTTTTCTGGATTTGTTGTGGTGGAAGTAGTTAAGTCTTTTGTATCAGTTTCTGTTTTCTTATCTTCTTTGCTGTCATCTTTTGCAGTATTTGGACCAATTACTGTTGGACCTGGAGCTTTAATGGTTATATAGGCTGTATATGTTGTATTTTTATATGTTATTGTATATTGGTATGTTCCAGCAACATTAGTTATTACTTGAGACAAATCTAAGGTTAGAGCATTATTTACTTCGTCAGATAAATTTTCGCTTATATAATCTCTAGGATTTTGTGATAAGGAGTCTCCTAAAGTAATTTCAAGATTTTTTAGAGTAAAATCAACTTTAGGTAATTCTTTTTCTTTAACAATAATATTTGCTATATATTTTTTTTTGTTATATTTAATAGTATATTGATAGGTTCCTAATTGGTTAATATTAACTAGTGAAGTATCTAATGTTAATTTATTTAAAACGTTTTTATCTATTTGTTCTGGGTTTTCAAGATAATCTTCTACATTAACACTTATTGGGTTATTTATGGTAATTGTAATATCTTTTAACTTTATTTCATTAATTTTTGCTTGAGATTCTGGTATTTTTTCTTTTTTGACACTTAAGCTGTAAACTTTTTTTTCTATAGTTTTATTAGTATTATTTAGAGATATACCACTACCTATTAAAATAAAACTCCATGTAGCCATTATGATAGCTAACATTTGTAACTCTTTAGTTTTTAACTTCACTATAATCACCTATCTTTTGTTTTCATTATAATATAATATTTTTAGATAGACAATAATTGTCAAGTAAAATTATAAAAATTTAACATAATTCTTCTGTAAAGTTAAATGATTAATAGATAAATTATGATAGTTATGGGAATAATTATTAGAAATTTTTGTTTTCTAATTTTATGATGGAATATTAACATACCTAACATACAACCAAAACATCCACCAAATATAGAAATATCTAATAATATAATTTCTGGAATACGATATTTGTGTTTAATTGCTAGAATTTTATCTATTCCCATTAAAATAAACTCAATTGTATTAATTATTATCAGATAAAGCATTTGCTTTTACTCCTTGATAAGTGTTTCTTTTTACCATTTCTTTATCAATATCATTTAATACGCAAAATTTTTTTATTAACCAAGTAGGTGCAATTAATTCTTTAGGGTCAGGATCACCAGTTAATCTATGAATTACTATTTCTTCTCTTAATAATTCTAACTGGTTTACTACAATATCTATATACTCTTCTTTAGTTAGAATATGAAAATTTTTTTCTTTATATAATTTTTCTAGGGGAGTATTTTTTAAGACACTTAACATATGTATTTTAATACCTTGAATATCTAGTTTATTTAAATATTTGACTGTATTTAACATGTCTTCTTTTGTTTCATATGGAAGACCATTGATAATATGTACTACTACATTGATATTTCTTTTTCTTAGTTTTTTTACCATATTTTCAAATTCATCTAGAGTTTCACATCTATTTATTAATTTATTAGTTTCTTTTTTTGCTGATTGTAGACCTAGTTCTATTGTTAAATAGGTTTTATTATTTAATTCTTCTAAATAATTTAGGCATTCATCTGTTATTGAATCTGATCTTGTGGCGATATTTAGACCTATTACGTTATCTTGCTTTAGTATTTTTTCATATATATTTTTTAATTTTTCCACGGGAGCATAAGTATTCGTCCTGGCTTGAAAATATCCTATGTATTTAGCTTTAGGCCATTTCTTTAACATTCTATCTCTAATTTCATTAAATTGTTTTACAAGACTGTCTTCTTTATTTCCACCAAATTCACCGCTTCCACTTTTTGAGCAATAAATACAACCACCAAATCCTTTAGTGCCATCAAGATTTGGACAAGAAAAACCAGCATTTAAACTTACTTTAAACACTTTTTCATGAAATTTATTTTTATAAAAATAATCTAGGGTATGATATCTTTTATTTGTATTTGAATATTTAAAATTGTTCATTAAATTCTCCTTTAAAATCATGAAGATTATAACATAATTTGTAGTTTTTTACCATTAAATATGTTATTATTAATATAAGGTGGTGTTTCTTGAAAAAAATTAAAAGCATAAAATTAAAAAAAAGATATATTAATATTTTAAAATTTATTGGTATATTACTTTGTATATTATTAGGAATATTTATTTTTTATAGAAAAGAAATAGCTGATTTAACAAAGTATGGCTATAGTGAAGAAGCATCACGAAATATATTATTTGCTTTTAAGAAAGATTATGTTCTATCGAAAGGAGAAAATAAGACTTTAAATGCGGCTTTTGAGAGTAAATATTTTAATGAAAAATATTTAGATAGATATGCTAGAATAGAATATGTAAAGCAAAAGAATTTAATTAAAAATATTAATAAACTTATTAAAATTGGTTATAGTAACGATGATATTGAACTTATATTAACACATGGCGATGATAGTGCTGTTACTAGATTTACTAAGAGAGATAAGGTTAAATATTTAGATGAGTTTTTTAGTATTGATTATGCAAAACTTGATAATTATGATAGGTACGTTAAGTTTTCAGATGAAACGGGGGAAGATAATGATTATGTTGTTTTATATGTTAATCTTAATTTAGATAAAGAAGATTATACTGATAGTGTTTGTGTAAATAAGTTTTCTTATGATATGTTAATTAATAAACATAGATTTCTTTCTAAAGACTTTGTACCAGATAATCTTGAAAAAATAAATAGTGAATATTCTAATGGTAATGATTTAAAGGCTAATAAGGTCGCTGTTAATGCTTTTATTGCGATGGCTCAGGATGCTTCTCATAATGGATTGAGTTTAGTTATTAATTCTGCTTATCGTAGTTATAGCGAACAAGAACGAATTGTAGATACTTATAAAAATTTGTATGGTGATGATTATGTTAATAAATATGTTGCGAGACCAGGTTATTCGGAACATCAAACTGGATTATCTTTTGATATAGGTAGTAAGAATTCAAATATATTTTCTAATTCTAAAGAATATCAATGGGTTTTGAATAATTCTTATAAATATGGATTTATTCATAGATTTCCAAAAAATGCCGAAGATATTACAGGTATAAGTAATGAACCTTGGCATTTTAGATATGTAGGTAAGAAAATTGCTAAAATAATATATGAAAATAAGATGACACTAGAAGAATATTATGTGAAATATTTAGATAAATAATAAATAAGGAGGGTTTTAAAGTGAAATGTCCTAAATGCGGTGCTGATGTAAGAGAAGGAGCTAAAATATGCTTAAATTGTGGCTATTATCTTAATAGTGAAGATAATGAAAATAATGAAGATGATACTTTTGATGATTCTTTTGATGAATATGTTGAAGAAAAAGAAAACAATTTTGATGATTTTGATAATAGTCAGGATGAAGATACTGAAAAAAGTGGATTCAAATTCAAAAAAAATATCATATATATCATTTTGGGATTTATTTTAATTATTGCTTTAATAATATTAATAATTGGTCTTTCAAATAAAAATAACAAATCTACACCAACAGCTACATCAACTCCTGAAGTTAAAACATCTAAGAAAGTAAGTGTAGATAATTATAAAATAACAGTTCCTGCTGGACTAGAGTATCGAATAGGAAATAATATTATTAATATTTCTGATGATGAAGCTTATAGTTTTTCATTTAAAATTAATGATGGTGATTTTAATTCATATTCTTCTAATATGGAAGAAATTAAAAGTAGGTTAAATAATAATGGTTATAATGTAATTTCATCTGAAAAGAAGACTATTAGTGAAAAAGAATTCTTAATTTTTACTTTATCACTTGGCTCTGATGTAAGTTATTTGTATATAACAGAATATTCTCCTGTTAAAATTTGTATGGGTGTTATCAATGTACATAATAAATCTTCTGTTAATGGTGTTTGTGAAGTGGTTTTAAAGGTTTTGAATACTGTTGATATGGATGATGACTCAAATGATGATAGTTCAAATAGTAGTAATTCAGTAGAAGATTCTAGTGGTATTAATGATAATTTTACTTCTCTAGTTGAGGGTTTTAAATCAGTTTTGAATTAAATTTTACTTTGTAATTTATTAAAAAATAAATGTTATGAATAAGAAGGTGTTAATATGTATCCACTTGGAAAGCAATTTGAACTTGATGCTCAAAAAGCTAAAAGTGATAAAAAAGCTATAATTCAAGGAAAATATTATAGAATTTCTATTATTACAGAAAGGGTAATTAGGCTTGAATATTCAAAAGAAGGGCTTTTTGTAGATACTCCTACGCAATTAATTAAGAAAAGAAAAGTTGGATTGCCTGATTTTTATGTAAGACAAGACGCTAATATTATGGAAATTACTACTAAATATTTTTCTCTTAGTTATATTAAGGAACAGCCTTTTGCTGGTACTAAGATTGATAAAATGAAAAATTTAAAGATTACATTACTTAGTAAAGAAAGAGACAGACAAAAAGACTGGTATTATGGTCATCCGGAAGTTAGAAATATGCGTGGTAATATGGTAGGTGTGGACGTTAATATTCCGGACAATTTACAAAAAGGATTGTATTCTTTAGATGGGTTTGTTTCTATTGATGATAGCTTTAGTAAACTTATTTTGCCTGATGGAACTTTAGGTGATCCTCCTCAGAATCATACTGATATTTATGTTTTTATGTATGATAAAGATTTTAGACAAGCATTATTTGATTATTTTAAGATGACTGGTGCTCCAGCTTTGATTCCCAGATATGCTCTAGGTAATTGGTGGAGTAGAAATATTGATTACAATGATGATAGTGTTCATGAATTAATAAGAAATTTTGAAAGAAAAACGATACCTTTTTCTGTTATGCTTTTTGATCATGATTGGCATATTAGAAATTGGGGTGATCAAAAAGGGCTAAAGACAGGCTTTACATTTAATAATAAATTATTTAAAGATCCTAAAATTATGATAAATGAGTTTCATAGACGGGGCATTAGAGTTGGTCTTGTAGTTAATCCAACTAATGGGATATATCCAATGGAACAGTATTATAAACAAGCTGCAGATTTTTTAAAGATTCAACCTAATAGTATTATTAAATTTGATCCATTAAATCCTAAATATTTAGATGTTTTATTTAAGATGTTTTTACATCCATTAGAATCTTTAGGAGTTGATTTCTTTTGGAATGATTCTACTGGAGACTTGGATGTTACTAAATTATGGTCATTAAATCATTATATGTTTTTGGATTCTGGAAGAAATAGTAATAAACGACCACTTATCTTAGCAAGATCTGGTTTAATTGCTCCACATCGTTATCCTATACTTTATGGAGGTTCAAGTGAAATTAGTTGGAAGAATTTAAAGGTATTACCTTTTCTATATTTAAATGCGGCTAATATGGGAGTTAGTTGGTGGAGTCATGATGTTGGTGGTAATCATGGTGGAATTGAAGATGGTGAGTTATATTTAAGATATGTTCAATTGAGTACTTTTGGACCAATTCTTAGATTTCACGGAGCTCGTGGAAAGTATTATAAAAAAGAGCCTTGGTTATGGGATGCTAAAACAGAAAGTATTACTGCTGATTATTTACGACTTAGGCATAGATTAATACCTTATATTTATACTGAAGCTTATAATTATACTCGTTCTGGTACTCCTTTAATTCAACCTTTTTATTATAATTATATGTGGGTTTATGATGATGATTTATATAGAAACCAATATTATTTTGGGTCACAATTATTAGTATGTCCTATACTAGAACCTAAGGATCCAATAATGAACAGAACTGTTCATCGTTTCTTTGTACCAGATGGTATTTGGTATGATTTAGTAACTGGAAAAAAATTCCCGGGAAATAAAAAATATGTATCATTTTTTAAAGAAGATGACTATCCAGTATTTGCTCATGCTGGATCAATAATCCCATTTTCTAATAGAAGTGATTATAATAATATTGGACTTCCAACAGATTTAGAAATTCAAATATTTCCTGGTGTATCTAATACTTATACATTGTTTGAAGATGATGGTATTACTTCATTGTATAAAGAAGGGTATTATTTAAAGACTTCTATCGACTATAATTATTTAAGAAATAATTATACTGTTATTATTAGATCTATTGATGGTAAAAGTGGAATTGTTCCTGAAAGACGTAATTATAAGATGGTATTTAGAAATACTAAACAAGCTGATAAGGTAACAACATTTTTTAATAATGATAAACTAGAAAATAATAGTTATGTAGATGGTAATGATTTTATAGTAGAAATAAATAATGTTCCAACTATAGGGCAACTTACTATTAACTGTAAAGGAAAAGATATTGAAATAGATGCTGTTAGACTAATTAATGATGATATTAAGAGTATTTTAATGGATTTAAAGATCAATACTTATTTAAAAGAAGAAATTGATAGCATTATATTTGGTAATTTAGAGATTCCAAAGAAGCGTATTGCGATAAAGAAGTTAAAGAAGAAAAATTTGTCTAAAGAGTATATTGATTTATTCTTAAGACTTCTTGATTATATTAATGAATTTAGTTAAAAAATATAGATATTTTTTAATTGTGTGTTATAATAATCGTGTATTGTGATGAGAAAGAAGTATTAGTAAATATAAATTATTAAGAGAGTTTGTGGTTGGTGCGAACAAATTAATTTAATTTATGAACTTATCTTTTGAGCAAGTGGGTAATTCCGTTAGCAATAAGAGATATAAGTTTACTTATAATTAAGGTGGTACCGCGATAATTCGTCCTTATTTGTGGTACTATTTTTTTTGGAGGAAATATGGAAGAATTAATATTATTTATATTATGTTTTATATTTGTATTTATTATTTATCAAGTATTTATTATTATTCCTGTAAAAAGAAATAATAATAAAAAAATTAAGAAGAAGTTAAAGAAAGAAAAGGAAATATATGAAATTAAATATTTGCAAGCTAGGTATAAAATTGATTTAAATAAAGTTAATTATAATAAATTATTAAATGTTTGTTGTTTTACTTCTAGTTTTGATATTGCTCTTATTGTTAGTTTTATGGAATTAATTGATAATTTTTTTCTAAAGTTGATTGCTACTATTGTTTTTAGTGTTGTGACTATTTTAGTTAGTTATCATTTTGTATATTTATATTTAAGGAGGAAAATGAAATGAGTGAGTTTAGTAATATTGAAAAGAAATGGCAAGATTATTGGGATGCTCATAAGACTTTTAAAGCAAAGGAAGATCCTAATAAAAAACCTTATTATATTTTAGTAGAATTTCCTTATCCATCTGGGGCTGGTTTACATGTAGGACATGTTAGAAGTTATACTGCTCAAGATGCAATGGCTAGAATGATGAGGATGCAGGGTTATAATGTTTTGTATCCAATGGGATTTGATGCTTTTGGAGCTCCAGCTGAGGAGTATGCTATTAAGACACATCAACATCCTAAAGAAGTTGTTAAGAAAAATATAGCAACTTTTAGAAATCAAATGAAGTCTTTGGGATTTTCTTTTGATTGGGATAGACAATTTTCAACAACTGATCCAGATTATTACAAATGGACTCAGTGGCAATTTATTCAATTTTATAAGATGGGTATGGCTTATAAAGCTGAAATGCCAGTTAATTGGTGTCCTAAGTGTAAAATGGTTTTATCTAATGAGGATGCTGCTGGTGGAGTATGTGAAAGATGTGGAACACAGGTAGAACAAAGAAATAAGTCACAATGGATGCTTAGAATGTCTAATTATTCAGAAGATTTGTTGAAAGGACTTGATGAAACTAATTTTGCTGAGCGTGTTAAACTTGGACAAATTAATTGGATAGGAAAATCTACTGGTGTTGAAATGGATGTTGATATTGTTGGTGGAGGTAAGTTTTCTATATTTACTACTTGTATTGAAACAGTATTTGGAATTACTTTCTTTGTAATTGCTCCTGATGGAAAACTTATAAAAGAATTGATGCCAAGAGTAGAAAATAAAGAAGAGGTAGAAGCTTATATTAAAGAAACATCTTTAAAATCTAATATGGATAGAACTGAGTTAAATAAAGGTAAAACTGGTGTTCTTGTAAAAGGCGTTAAAGCAATTAATCCAGTTAATGGAAAGGAAGTTCCAATATATTTAGGTGACTTTGTATTAGGTGACTATGGAACAGGTGCTGTTATGGCTGTACCTAGTCATGATCAAAGAGATTTTGAGTATGCTAAGGCTCATAATATTCCTATGATACAAGTAATTGATGGAGCTGATGTAAGTGAGAAGGCTTTTGAAAAAGGTGATTATTTAGGAAGAAATTGTAAATTAATAAATAGTGGTGAGTTTACTGGTTTAACTGTAGAAGAAGCTAAAGAAAAGATTACTGAATATCTTGAAGATAAGGGAATTGCTAGACGTGTAAATAATTATAAAATGCGTGATTGGATTTTTTCTCGTCAAAGATTTTGGGGTGAACCAATTCCGATGATTTATTGTGAACATTGTGGATGGCAACCAATGAAAGAGGAAGATTTACCTTTAGTTTTACCTGATGTTGCAGAATATGAGCCAACTGATACAGGCGAAAGTCCACTTGCAAAAATTACTGATTGGGTTAATACTACATGTCCAAAGTGTGGAAGACCAGCTAAAAGAGAAACTGATACGATGCCACAATGGGCTGGATCTTCTTGGTACTTCTTGAGATTTATGGATCCTCATAATGATCATGAATTTGCTTCAATGAAAGCTATGAAATATTGGAATAGAGTAGATTGGTATAATGGTGGAATGGAACACACGGCAAGACATTTACTTTATGCTAGATTTTGGGTACAGATGTTATATAAACTTGGTTTAGTTCCCCATAAAGAGATGATTTGGACTAGGGTTTCTCATGGTATGATTTTAGGTCCAGATGGTCAAAAGATGAGTAAATCTAAAGGTAATGTAATTAATCCTGATGATATAGTAAAAGAATATGGAGCAGATGTTTTAAGAGTCTATGAAATGTTCATGGGTGATTATCAAATGGATGCTTTATGGAGTGTAGATTCTTTAAGAGGTTGTAAGAGATTTATTGATAAGATTATTAGATTAAAAGATAAAGTAAATGATATAGATGGTTATACTCAAAGTTTGGAAGTATTACAAAATAAAACTATTAAAAAGATTGAATATGATATGACTCATATGGGTTATAATACGGTTATTTCTAGTTTAATGATTTTAGCAAACGCTTATGATAACTTAGATTCTATTACTAAAGAAGATTATCATTTACTAATTACATTATTAAATCCAATTGCTCCACATATTACTGAAGAGTTAAATGAACAATTAGGTTATAAGCCAATATGTGAATCTAATTGGCCTATATATGATGAAGAAAAGACAATTGACGATGTAATTTCAATTGCTGTACAAGTAAATGGAAAAGTACGTGGAACAATTGATGTCAATATGGAAGATGATGACAATTCTATTAAGGAGAAAGCTTTAAATAATTCTAATGTTATGAAGCATATTGATGGAAAAGAAATAGTAAAGATAATTGTTGTTAAAGGCAAGATTGTAAATATTGTAGTTAAATAAGAGAAGAAGACATAATTCTTCTTTTTTTTTATCTTATTCTTGTTAATATAGTTATGGTGATTTTATTGAAAGTAAAATTATTTGATGAAGAAGATGAAATTGATTTAGAAGAAGATATTAATAATTTTTTAGATAGTGAAGATATTGAAGTAATAGATATAAAATATCAGGTAAGTAGTTCAATATATAATGAAGAACAAATATATTGCTTTTCAGCTATGATAATTTATATGTCAAATTAATGAAAAGTATAATGTAAAATATTTTTTAATATTGTAAATAAATGTTAATTTATCTATACTTATAATTGAGAGTGGTTGTATGATAAAGACTTTTTTTAAGTATTTTATATTTTATTTATTTTTAGAAATAGTATTACATATTGGT
>OCVV011278869.1_pt1 | contig 58506 bp, 47 predicted proteins | sample 1539721 | NCBI WGS metagenome assembly OCVV01 (sample SAMN02144230, study PRJEB22623) | gut metagenome | biome: sheep rumen | host: Ovis aries | place: New Zealand
AAGCATAGAAGTTAATACGATTTTCAGATATTTCATATTCAATCTTCCTGCCTGGTCGTACCATAGCTACATAAGCTGAGGTTCCATCAATCCAGTCAAAGGTTCCGAGTATAAACTGATTTATGCCCTTGCTGTAGAAATCAGTAAGGGTAAGTGTACCCCAGGCTGCGTCTTTAACAACCAGATTCTTGTTTTCCCAGGAACCATAGAATTCGGTTACCTCGCCTGACTGATCAACAGATTCTCCGCTTCCGTCAAAGAGATTTCCCCATTTGATAGTTACACATGCATTAATGTCGTCATCCTCAGTTTCTATATCTGCATTCATCCACATCTCGCTATGGTTATTTGCCTTATAATAAGGATCATTTAACATATACATCTTCCATCCGCCATTAGCAAGAGGATGCTTGGAGAAGTAGATTGCATCTGAAGGAATGCCGTCATGGATAACGCATTCGGTGTACCAGAAGAAGTCGGCTATATTTGGCTGGTCATCGGTTGACATACTTGCTATAAATTCAGCAAGAACAATCTCAGGATCTTCGGTGGTTACTTCTTCGGTACTTGCTTTCTCTGATTTGTCGGTGTTATTAGAACTGTCGCTGCTATCGGATGCAGCTTTATCCGTAGTGGCTGATGCATCTGCTTCGGAGCCGTTTGAACTATCCTTAGATGCTTCGTCCTGCTCTGCCGGTGAATCAGAAGAATTATCTGCAGTTATGAGTGAACTGCTGTCCGGTTCGGAACTGCCCTCTGCCAGACTTGGGTTTTCTTTGTCCTTTCTATAATCTGCTCTGAGATATCCAGGCATAACAAACAGCAGTATCATCGCTATAATGGTTACAACTATTATAACGGATGAGATTATAATAGCGGGTAGAGCGCTGTTCGACTGCTTTGCACTTCCGGGTGGAGTGGGCTGCAGGTTGTAGTGAGGATATACCGGCTGTGCCATATTATATCCGCATTTGTTGCAGAACTTTGCGCCGTCACGCAGCTTGGTACCACAATTTTCACAGAACATATTATTCCCCCTTCCTGTTGTGAATTGTTATATCTTGTTTTGTTGCTTTCTTTTTAAGACTTTATGTCATAAATACATTTTATATGGTGTTGTCGTGTATGAAAAGGATATAGGAAGGTTTGACACAACTGTCAAAATTTACGGCGTGATGACTGTATATGTCGTGAGCTGCTTGTAAATATCCGGCTGGCGGGATCAGGATATGTCATATCTGTATGAGGTGTAGCCTGCGTCTCGCTGAACAAGATTTTTTCAAAAAATGAGTTAAGCGATTGTATGACTTGAATATTAACTATATTTTTTGTTTTATGAATCAATATATTATGCTATACTAAAGATGTGTTATGATTAAGGAAGGAATAATTGATGGGGGATCATAAATATAAAAAACTTCATTATATTATTGAGGTTGGTATAGTTACAATAGCGGCTATACTTCAGGTTATTGCGGTTTATTTTGTAATATCAGGACAGATGACCAGAAGTGTGGCGCTTTTTATAATGTCATATGTACTTATGCTTGTTCTGGCGATTCAATCTAATGTCATAAGATGTTATATTGGCAGAAAATATGAAGAAAGTGCCAAGGTTAATATAACTTTTTCCAGAATAGCCAATTCTCTCGCTTCTGATTATGACAGCGTATATTATCTTGATATGGATGACCATAGCTATGTTGAATATGCCATGAAAGATGCTGGTGCAGATAGCCTCGCGGTTTTGTCATCCGGTGATGATTTTTTTGCGGATACTCGTAAGAATACAGAGCTTCTGGTATTTGAAAATGATAGAAAGAAGTTTACTGATGTCATTAATGAGGAACGTCTGTCAAAGGCATTTAGGAATGGAGAGATCATACATCTTGATTACAGACTTGTGCTGAATGATGAAGTTGTTTATTATAATCTGAAGGTTACACAGGGAGTAGGAGATGATGACAGATATATAATCATAGGTGTTAAGAATGTAGATGCAGAGACCAGAGCAAGGCTTAGCGATAAGGATAAGATAAGCAGGGGTATAGTATTTAACAAGGTTGCTGATGCACTGGCTACTAACTATGAGGTGCTTTACTATATAGACCTGACTACAGATGAGTATGAGGAGTACAGCTCCAGCAAGGAATATGCCCAGCTTGATTTAGGTCAGCATGGAATGGATTTCTTTCAGGATACAAAGCTCAATATGGCTCGTGATATATATTCTGAGGACTATCCTATGATGGCACAACTGATGGACAAGAACAACTTTATCAATGTTCTTAATACATCTAAGAGAGTGACTGCAACATATCGACTTGTAATTAATGGAAATCCTGAATATATGGAGCTTAGGGCTATCAGGGTTAAGAACGATGAGAATCATGTGGTTCTTGGTGTCGTAAATATAGATGAAAGTGTGAAGCGTGAAGCGGAACTGAAGTACAAACTCGATAATGTAATGAATATGGCAAACCGTGATGCTCTTACGGGAGTTAAGAATAAGAATGCCTATACTATTACGGAAAATGAACTGAATCAGAAGATCAGCCAGAAAGAAGAGCTTGCCTTTGCGGTTGTTGTCTGTGATGTAAATAATCTGAAGAGAGTAAATGATACGATGGGGCATAAGGTAGGCGATGAGTATATCCGTAGCGCCTGCATGATGGTCTGTAAGGTATTTAAACATAGTCCGGTTTACCGTGTTGGTGGTGATGAGTTTGTTGCAATAATGCGCGGTGATGATTATGAGAACAGGAATGCGCTCCTTCAGGAGCTGAGGACACAGGTAGAGATAAATAAAGAAGAAGGTATGGTGGTACTCGCCAGTGGTATGGCTGAGTATGTGGCGGGAGTCAGCATTTCCCTTGCTGATGTTTTTGAAAAAGCGGATAAAGAGATGTATATAAACAAGAAGCAGTTAAAGCAGATGCTGTAACAATACTGTTTTGGCGCATTAATTGGTGTTTATTATTATTTGTAACTTTACTGACAACTATGCAGACTGCTGGATCATAAGCTTCATGCATAAGAGATTAAGAAAGAATAGAGAGTAGACAAAATGAGTGATTATATTTTGAGTTGTTCGGCTTCCTGTGATTTAAGTCCGGAGTGGACAAAGAAAAGGGATTTGCATTATGTAAACTTCAATATCACAGTCGATGGTAAAAGCATGAAGGATGACATGGGGATAAGTTTATCCCCCAGAGAACTTGTAAAGATGATGCAGGCTGGTGCAGAGTGTAAGACCTCAATGGTAAGCATTGGTGAATATGTAGATTACTTCAGACCGTTTCTTGATGCAGGAAAGGATCTGATCCATGTATCGCTTTCCTCAGGAATATCAGGAACATTTAATAGTGCCCGTCAGGCTGGGGAAATGCTTAGAGAAGAGTATCCGGACAGAAAGATATATATATTTGATTCCCTTGCTGCTTCTTCCGGATATGGTCTTTTGATGGAGCTTGCGGCAGATAAAAGAGACGAGGGTCTGTCAGTTGATGAGCTTGCTGAGTGGATAGAGTCTAACAGACTTAATATACGTCACTGGTTTTTCTCCACAGATCTTTCATTTTATATCAAGGGTGGACGTATATCCAAGACAGCAGGTACAGTAGGACAGGTGCTGAATATTTGTCCGCTTCTGGATGTGGATCTGGAAGGACGTTTGATTCCAAGAGAAAAGATCAGAACCAAGAAAAAGGTTGTAAAGCGTATCGTCGAGAAAATGATCGAGGATGCTGATGGCGGATTAAACTATAATGGTAAAGTATTTATTTCGGATTCAGATATCGAGCTTGGCAATCAGGTTCAAAGCCTGATAGAGGAGATATTCCCGCAGTTAAAGGGCAAAATAGTGAGATTTGATATAGGCTGTACTATAGCAAGTCATACCGGTCCCGGAACTGTAGCCCTGTTCTTCTATGGTAAGAAGAGAGTAAATTAGGAGGAAGCCGAATGATATATACTGAGCTAACCTGCCGTGCTATGAAGGTGGCGTATGATGCTCATCATGGAGCGGTAGATAAGTCAGGGGTTCCATATATATTTCATCCTATCCATCTGGCTGAGCAGATGAAGGATGAAGATACCTGTGTTGTTGCGCTTCTCCACGATGTGGTAGAGGATACGGATGTTACGTTGGAGAATCTTAGGGAGTATGGTTTTACGGAGAAGCAGCTCGAGGCTATAAGTCTTTTGACGCATGTTGGACTACCGCACGGGGCAACGGAAGAGGAAAAGGATGAAGACTATTATGCTTATGTCAGTAAGATAAAGGATAATCCTATAGCCCGTGCCGTGAAGCTGGCGGATCTTGCTCATAATTCAGACAGAACGCGTATTATGGATAAAAGAAATAGCAAAAAGAATGAGCATAGATACGAAAAATATAAAAATGCCATGAATATACTAGCCTGAAATAAACCTCTTTACTGTAAAAGGTAGAGAGGTTTTAGTATTTTTAATCAGATAGAACACTGCGCTTGCAACTTGGATAGAGCAGTGCGCGTACAACCTAGATAGAATACTGTATGTACAACCTAGATAGAATACTGCACCTATAACATAGATATAGCACTGTAGCAATGCTTGATTTTATTGAACTTTGCAAGTATAATAGGACAGTGTCTGGTTAGACTCGTTTTACACCCCATGTTTTGCAGAAATAGTAGTAATTTAAAAAGTGCTGACAAAATGAATCATGGCAGATGTTTATATGTATCAGCCGTGTCATGGTCTGACCGGAGCAAATATAGTTTTTATGAGAAGCGGGAGGAAGCTTCTGATATACAATAATTTGACCAGAGTTTCAGGAGGAAAGAAATGTCTGATTTATTACAAGTTAAGAATCTGCATGTAAGTGTTGCAGAGACAGAAATACTTCACGGTATTAATCTTACGGTTAATCGTGGAGAAACACATGTTATTATGGGACCAAACGGAGCTGGTAAGTCCACTCTTGGTTATGCCATAATGGGCAGCCCTAATTATGAGATAGGAGAGGGCTCTATCATATTCAAGGGAGAGGATATTACAGAGGATGAAACATCGGAAAGGGCTAAGGCAGGTCTTTTTCTTTCATTTCAGAATCCTATCGAGGTTCCCGGTATATCACTTTCTAACTTTATCAGAAATGCAGTTGATACCAAGACCGGAACCAGATCACGTCTGTGGGATTTTCGTAAATCTCTTGAGAAGCAGATGGCGCTTCTTAATATGGATAAGTCATATGCAGATCGTGACCTTAATGTTGGTTTCTCAGGTGGAGAAAAGAAAAAGGCAGAGATACTTCAGATGCTTATGATGAAGCCGGATCTTGCTATTCTTGATGAGACTGATTCAGGTCTTGATGTTGATGCGGTAAGAACTGTTTCAGATGGTGTAAAAGCATTCCATGAAAGTGGAGATGGTTCGCTTATTATCATTACACATAGCACACGTATTCTGGAGGCTCTGAAGGTTGACTATACTCATATTCTTGTTGATGGAAAGATAGTCGAAACAGGAGATGCATCACTCGTTGACAAGATAAATTCAGAAGGCTTCGAGAGTTACCTGAAATAGGGAAATATATTCGAGATATTTTTTATTGAAGTAAAAGGATATAGATATGGCAGATAAGGAAAAGACATACGTAGAGGACGTGGACAGAAGCCTGTATGACTTCCGAAATGAAGAGAAGGATGTATATAAGGTTGCTGAGGGTCTTACTCCTGAGATAGTTAGGCAGATATCTAAGGAGAAAAATGATCCTGAGTGGATGCTGGAGCTTCGTCTTAAGTCTCTTGAAATATATAATAATATGGAAATGAAAGAGTGGGGACCTCCTATTGACGGTCTTCACATGGACAATATAGTAACATATATTAAGCCGAAGGATAATAAAATGAGCGCTGACTGGGATGAGGTTCCGGCAGAGATCAAGGATACCTTTGAAAGACTGGGAATCCCTCAGGCAGAAAGAGAGTCGCTGGCGGGTGTTGGTGCTCAGTATGATTCAGAGCTGGTATATCATAATGTTCGCGAAGAGGTAGCTGCTCAGGGCGTTATCTATACTGATCTGGAGTCAGCCATGCATGGTGAATACGGGGATATGATACAGGAGCATTTTATGAAGCTTATCACTCCCCAGGATCATAAGTTTGCAGCCCTTCATGGAGCTGTATGGTCAGGTGGAAGCTTCGTGTATGTACCACCCGGTGTAACTGTTGAGATTCCTCTTCAGTCTTACTTCAGGTTAAATGCACCCGGAGCAGGTCAGTTTGAGCATACTCTTATAATAGTTGACGAGGGGGCTGATCTTCATTTTATAGAAGGATGTTCAGCACCAAAGTATAATGTGGCTAATCTTCATGCGGGAGCAGTAGAGCTTTTTGTTGGTAAGAATGCCAGACTTCGCTACTCAACTATAGAGAACTGGTCCAAGAATATGTATAACCTCAACACCAAGAGAGCTATCGTTGAAGAGGGCGGAAAGATGGAATGGGTATCGGGTTCATTTGGCTCACATACATCATATCTTTACCCTATGACGATACTTAAGGGAGATGATTCCAAGGTTGAGTTTACCGGTATCACTTTTGCAGGCGAGGGACAGAACCTGGATACCGGTCTGAAGGTGGTTCACACCGGTGCACGTACACTTTCTACAGTAAATACGAAGTCCATATCCAAGAGTGGCGGTATCAGTACATTTAGAAGTGCTGTTGTTATCGGTCCTGACGCAAAGGGCGCAAAGTCGGCAGTGGACTGTTCATCGCTTATGCTGGATGATATATCACGTTCCGATACAGTTCCTGCAATGGATGTAAGATGTGACGATGTGGATATCGGACACGAGGCTAAGATCGGACGTATATCCGATGAAGCGATATTCTATCTTATGAGCAGAGGTATATCCGAGGAAGATGCCCGTGCCATGATTGTTAGTGGATTTGCAGATAATGTATCTAAGGAGCTTCCGCTGGAGTATGCGGTTGAGATGAATAATCTTATAAGACTTGAGATGAAGGGATCTATTGGTTAGGATAATTACTTAAGATAGAGAAGGCTTCAGTGAGTCAGAGAAAGACTTTATAAGATTAAAGAAGGCTTCATTGAGTCAAAGATAGGCTTTATAAGATAAAGATAATACATAGAGGAAATATATGAAGACTGTAAAGATTAATAAGCTGCCTCTTGCTACCTGGACCTGGCTTAAGGTCAACGATAGAACAGTGCAGCTAAATGATTATATATGCGGTATTACTCCTGAGATTAAGAATATTCCTATGGAGATAGTTACCGAGGATGAATATCACGATTTTAAGAATCCGGACTTTCTTGATATGGAGCTTGGGGCAGGAGAAGAACTTCGTGATATGGTGAGAGATTCCGGAGCTGTATCAAACTGCTTCAGAGTAAAGAAAGATAATAAATGTGACACGGCTCTTAGACTTGTTATTGATTATGACAAGGCTGATGCCGGGGCTACTGCTCTTTCAAGACTTACATTTATTCTTGAAGAAGGTGCAGAGCTGACGGCGGTTGTCTGCTTCAAGGGGAAGTCTGCAAAGGCTGTAAATGATATTAGAATAATGGCCGGTAAAAATGCTGTTCTTACGCTCGTTGAAATATATGAGTTAGAGCAGGAAACGGTTTTTGTTGACAGTATTGGTGGATGCTACGACGAAAAGAGTGGTCTGAAGCTGACGCAGGTAGAAAAATCCGAAGGGGATATATCACTTGCTTGTGCGAGCAATCTTGTTGGATATAAGAGCTTTCTGGATATTGATACTGGTTATCTGGTAAAGGGACAAGACAGACTTGATATTAATTATGTGGCAAGGCATCGTGGAAAGAAAACCGATTCGAAGATTAATGTGAGCGGTGTACTTCGGGATAATGCTAATAAGACCTTCAGAGGTACGATTGATTTTATAAAGGGCTGCAAGGACTCTACCGGAGATGAAAGAGAGGATGTTCTCCTGATGGATCCGGGAGTGCATAATAATACAGTTCCTCTCATTCTTTGCGCAGAGGAAGATGTAGAGGGCGCTCATGGTGCTTCTATAGGTAAGATATCTGATGAGATACTGTTCTATCTTCAGGCAAGAGGAATACCGGAGGATGAAATTAATGAACTGATGGCAAAGTCCCGTATAGATGCTGTTATAGGACGTATTGCCGATGATGAAACTAAGAGGATGCTTTTAAAGGAGGATTAATATGCCCCCAGGAAGACCCGGTCCTGTTGGACCTCCGCCACCACCCAGACCAAGAGGCTGCTGCGGCTGCGGATGCCTCCCCTTTGTACTAGGTGTAGTCAGTTTGATTATTGGATTGGGTTGGTTGATATAAACTGTTTGAAATAAATTGTTTTAAAGAAAACTAACTTAGGTGATTGCATGACCTGAATAATAATGTTTTAAATCTATATTGAATTAGGTGATTGCACGAACTGAATATTAAAGTTTTAAATCTATAATGAATTAGGCGATTGCGCGACCTGAATATTAGAGTTTTTAATATAATGAAAATTGGTAGTAATAATATGAATATAGAAGAAATAAGAAAAGATTTTCCTTTTTTTGAGAAAAGTGAACTGGCATATCTGGACAACTCTGCTACAACACAGCGCCCCAGACAGGTTATAGAGGCTGTTATGGATTATGAATATTATCATAATGCCAATCCATTTCGAGGATTATATGAGCTGTCGATAGACGCTACTGAGAGATATGAGGCAGCAAGAACAAAGGTTGCAAGGTTTATAAATGCTGCTTCTGATCAGGAGATAATATTTACCAGAAATGCTTCTGAGAGTCTTAATCTGGTCGCATATAGTCTGGGAGGAATGTGTCTTAGGGAAGGTGACGAGATTATCACTACAGTTGTGGAGCATCATAGTAATATGCTTCCCTGGCGTCATGTGGCAAAGCACTGCGGAGCTACTGTAAAGTATCTGGAGTGTGAAGAGGATGGAAGCTTTTCTCTGGAGAAGTTTAAGTCTCTCCTTTCAGAGAAGACAAAGATCGTTGCCATGACTGCTATGTCAAATATATTTGGCAGGGTTATAGATATCAAAGCCTTTGCAGAAGCAGCACATGAGGTGGGAGCTTATTTTGTAGCTGACGGCGCGCAGAGTGTTCCTCATAGTGTTACTGATGTTCAGGCGCTTGGAGTTGATTTTCTGGCATTTTCAGGTCATAAGCTGCTGGCACCTATGGGAATAGGTGTTCTGTATGGTAAGAAGGAGCTTCTATCCAAGATGCCTCCTTATCAGACCGGTGGGGAGATGATAGAGTACGTAACACTGGATGACGTGACCTACGCAGAGCTTCCTCATAAGTTTGAAGCCGGAACTGTAAATGCGGCAGGAGCGGTAGGACTTGCGGCTGCAATTGATTATATTACAGAAATAGGTTTACATAATATAGAAGAACGGGAGCTGGAGCTTACCCGTATGGCTTTTGATGGAATGAAGTCTATTCCACATGTAATCATTTTAGGTGGTGATAAGGCTGAGGATCATCATGGAATTATAACCTTTAAGATAGAGGGAGTTCATCCTCATGATATAGCGGCTATCATTGCAGATGCAAATGTTGCAGTAAGAGCCGGACATCATTGTGCAGAACCTCTGCATCAGTTTATGGGAATACCTTCTACCACAAGGGCAAGTCTTATGTTTTATAACACAGAGGACGAGGTGCAGAGACTGATCGATATAGTACGAAAGATCCGTCCGATGATGGGGTATCCGGACTAATTAAAGCGGTAAGAAGGATAGTCCGATGATGGGATATCCGAATTTATTGATGTGGTTTGCAGGCTTCCGTGTGTTGCTGTGGATATGATATGACATAGAGAATTGATAAGGTATATAGATATGGAGAATAGAACATTTTACAACGAGATACTTACAGAGCATAATATACATCCGATTTACAAAACCAAGCTTATTGAACCTCAGAGATCGCTCAGAGGTGTTAACCCGTCCTGCGGTGACGACATCACACTTCAGCTAAATGTTTCTGATGATGGAGTTATAGAGGATGGAGCATTTTTCGGTGATGGCTGTGCTATATCCCAGGCCAGTGCTGATATGATGCTGGAGCTTGTTATCGGGAAGAAGGTAAAGGATGCTCTTCTTCTTAAAGATATCTTTATGAAGATGATAAAGGACAAGGTGACTGAAGAAGAGCTGGAAATGCTTGAAGAAGCCGGTTCTCTTCAGGATATATCCCATATGCCTTCTCGTGTAAAATGTGCAGTCCTTGGCTGGAGAACGCTGGAGGCTCTTCTGAAGGAAGAGTCTGATGATGTATCAACTGAGGATATTTAGGTGTAATGAATAAGAATTATTCCGATATGATATATTACAATACAGAGGGTGAGGTTCCTGTATATCAGATAAAAGCGCTGAAGGATATGCCGTTTATTCGTCATGGCTTCTCGACCAGATTGGGTGGTGTGAGCAAAGGAATCTATGAGTCTATGAATCTTGGGCTGTATGTTGGCGATGACAGGAACTTTGTTCTGGAGAATTACGCAAGATTCGGGAGAACTCTTGGGATAGATTACACGCGGATTTCTGCCCCCGATCAGGTACACAAGTCTAATGTGCTGGTAGTAACGGAAGAGGATGCCGGTGACGGGATATCTAAGGATAAGACGCATTTTGAGATAGATGCTCAGATAACAAATGTGAAGAATATTCCGCTTATTGTATATTCTGCGGATTGCGTTCCGATACTTCTGGTGGATCCGGTAAGCAGAGTCATAGGAACTGTTCATGCCGGCTGGAGAGGGACGGTGGATGGCATTGCCGCTAAGACTGTAGAAAAAATGTCTGAGGTTTATGGATGTCTGCCGGAGAATATTCATGCTGTTATCGGACCTTCGATAGGACCTGAGAATTACGAAGTGGATGATGCAGTTATCGAAGCTGTATTCAGGTGCCCGTATATCGATACCAGTGAAGATAATCTGTCCTCGCTGGATATCTATCTTGAAACTGATAATGAGTGGCAGTCCAAACTGGAGACAGGAGTAAGCTATTCCAGAGAGAATCTGTTTCATAAAGATATATTTGTCGTATGTCATGCAGGTACATTTCTCAGAGATAATATGCCTGAAAATTATAAGGGTACGGTTCAGACTCATAAGGGTGCGGCTTACAGTATATTCAGGACAGTAAGGCTTCGTAAGAAGTATATGCTTAATCTGTGGAATCTGAATGAGCTTATACTTGTAAATGCAGGCCTCAGAGCGGGAAATATATATCAGACCCGTATGTGTACTATGAAATATCATGATATATTTTTCTCACACAGATATACTAGTGGGAAGAGAGGACTGAATGCGGGTGTAATAATGCTTAAATAGAGTAACTTCAGGCGAGACATCCCGTATTTCAATTAATGGTATATTTGGCTTGACAAAATGAATTAAATGTTATCTAATAGTTAAGGTTTCATTTTTGGTTTATATTGGCTCAGCAAACTGAGCTTAAAATATAATAGTATATAATATCGGTGCGTGGCTCAGTTTGGGAATTTTCGTGTGAAAATGTCCGGTGGACAGTTTTTAGAAAATTCCACGAAAGCTATGCTTGAGGGCGGAAGAGCGCCGCGCTCAGCAAACTGAGCTTAAAATATAATAGTATATAATATCGGTGCGTGGCTCAGTTTGGTAGAGCGCTGCGTTCGGGACGCAGAGGTCGCAGGTTCGAATCCTGTCGCACCGATTTTTTTTGTGCCTAAAACCTTCGGTTCCTGGGAAATATGAAGTTTAAGCCAGAAGATTGATTTGACACTTAATATGTAAGATATTATTATACTTTTGAAAAGGGTGTTATTAGCTGGCTAAAAAAGTAACTGCTATCTCATGGCCGAGGACAGTTACTTTTTGTATTATTTTGCTTAAGATGTGTATTGGCATATTTGCTGTTTTCACCGTTTACTGTGAGGAATGGATAATGAACAGGAGGGACTTATGTCAACTTATGTTGTGTCGGATATTCATGGAGAATATGATAAGTTTATACGGCTGCTTGATAAGATAAATCTTAGAAATGATGATACGATATATATTCTGGGAGATGTTCTGGATAGAGGACCTAATCCTATAAAAACACTTCATAAAATCATGGAAATGCCCAATGCTATTCCTATCGTTGGTAATCATGAGCTTATGGCGTTAGATTGTCTGGAGTTTCTATGTAAGGAGATAACAGAAAAATCCATTTCCGAGCTTAGCAGCGAGATGATGGATAATATAGTTACCTGGGACTACAATGGAAGCAGGACGACACTGGAAGAATTTTCAAAGCTGAGTGATGAAGAGAAGCTGGAGGTGGTTGACTTTATTAAGGAGTTTTCCATATATGAAGAAGTGGAGGTTAGCTGTGTCGATGGCGTTGACAGGACCTTTCTTCTGGTGCATGCAGGACTGGGAGACTACATGCCTGATAAGGATATAGATGATTATTCTCTATATGACCTTGTATGGACTAGAGGGGATTATGAAACTCAGCTTTATCCGGACAGGGAGAACTTTTATGTGATAATGGGGCATACTCCAACGCAGATAATAGATACTAATCCGAATCCGGGATACATATATAGGGAAGCTAATCAGATAGTCATAGATTGTGGTGCTCATTTTAAGGGTGGGCGGCTTGCCGCAATATGCCTTGAAACTGACGAGGAGTTCTATGTCGAGTAAAGCTACGCAGAAGATTTAATTACTGAGTAGTATTTGCCGGTTGTAAGAATTGGCTATTCGGAGTAGAATGTCATGTATGGTCTTAATGGCAGTATTAAAGTTCTGCATGGAATCATTAATATATTTATCGGATTTATAAGGCTATATTGATATAAGAAAGCTTATAATCATACTTCTCATGTTGAACAGATCATAAGCTTAAAATAATATAAACAGACAAGGGGATAACTAATGTATAAGGTTGATTTTTCTCATAAAGCACATGCGCATTTTATCGGGATCGGTGGTATCAGTATGAGCGGACTGGCTGAAATACTGGTGGGCGCAGGATTTACAGTATCGGGCTCCGATGTTAAGGAATCTGATGTAACAAAGACTCTTCAGGAGAGAGGAGTAAAGGTTTACTTCAGTCAGGTTGCATCTAATATTACTGATGATATAGATTTTGTGGTTTATACAGCAGCGATACATGCAGATAATGAAGAGCTTTGTGAGGTGAAGTCCAGAAATATTCCGCTCCTTACACGTGCTGAATTTCTGGGACAGCTTATGGATAATTACAAATACAGCGTTGCGGTGGCAGGAACCCACGGAAAGACGACAACTACTTCCATGATGGCACATATCATGATGAATGCCGGAGTGGATCCGACCATTTCAATCGGTGGAATGCTGGACGCAATTGGCGGAAATATCAGAGTTGGAAAGTCTGACTACTTTGTTACTGAGGCTTGCGAATACACAAACAGCTACTTCGAGTTCCATGCCTTTGCAAGCATTATTCTGAATGTGGATAATGACCACCTGGATTTCTTTGGAAATATAGATAATATAGCGAAGTCCTTCGCAACCTTTGCCACCAAGACTGTATCCGGTGGAGCGCTCATCGTAAATGGCGATATGAAGTACACCGATACCATCAGAGAGGCGGTTCAGGACAGAATAGAAAATGGTACTATTAAGTTCATCACCTTTGGAACAGGCGAAGCTGATGATTACCGTGCTGTAAATATCAGGTTAAATGAGTTTGGCCAGCCAACCTATGATCTGTATATCAATGGGGAAAGCAAAGGGGAGATAGCCCTCTCTGTAACAGGAGAGCATAATGCGGTCAATTCGCTTTCCGCTATAGCAGCAGCTCTTCATGTAGGACTGGATATAGAAGCTATAAGAGAAGGCCTCAGAAAATGTCATAGTGCCGACAGGCGTTTCCAGTATAAGGGCGTTACTTCAAATGGAGTCACAGTTGTAGATGATTATGCTCACCATCCTACTGAAATCAGTGCAACTCTTAAAGTGGCAAATGCCATGAAGAAGGGAGAGCTGTGGGTTGCATTTCAGCCGCATACATATTCAAGAACCAAGGCGCATCTTGATGAATTTGCCAAGGCTCTTTCGGTAGCTGACCATGTGGTGCTGGCGGATATATATGCAGCAAGAGAGGTAGATGATGGTACAGTTTCTTCTGGAGATATAGCTGAGAGACTGGTAAAGCTAGGATGCGATGCTCATTATCTTGGAAGTTTTGAAGAGGTAAAAAATTATTTGAAAAATAATTTCAAGAACAATGATTTGTTAATAACTATGGGAGCAGGAAATATAGATACTGTGGGCAATCAGCTCATTTCAGAGTAAGTTATCAACAGTTTCCACAAAATAATTGTTGATTTATGTAAAGTAAATATGTATAGGTTATCAACAATCCACTAAAGACCGGTCTGAACTCTAACTGGTCTTTTTTGGTGGGCTGGGGTGGTTTGGTGTAAATTATCTGAACATTATCAACACATTCAACAACAGTTTTACACCATTTTTGAACAGGGGAGCGCATTTGCAATAACTTATTTCTTCTGTTACAATCGAGTAGCATTTGAAAGATATGAAAAAAAAGAGGAAAAAGATAAAACGTTCGTGAGAAAAAAGTTTTGCGGTATTTGTTTTCCAGGTGGTTTTATTTGAGAAGGTTTATAAAATGGGAATGATAAATGTCTCCTCTCAGGCAGGGGATTTTACGAATATTTCAAACAATTTTATAGAGTATTATATGACAGATGCCAATGGGGATTTTGTAAAGCTGTATCTGTATCTTGCTATGCTTTCACAGGCGGGCAGACCGATTACAGTAACTGATATTGCAGATCATATGAGCTGTACAGAAAAGGATGTCTGCAGAGCGATACGCTACTGGATCAAGGTGGATGTGCTGTCACTTAGCTATAGTGAGGATGGTGAGGTTACAGGGATTACTCTGCGTAGTCTTAAGAGACCTGATATGGAGCTGACTTCTGATCTGAGACTGATAGACTTTGGGCTTGTTGATACAAAAAAGAACCCTGCTCAGACAGCCGGTGGTAAGAAGGACAGGACTACAGGCGATAAGAATGGCGGGGAAAAGGTGGAGGAAGCCCTGCACGTGACCGAAACAGAGACGGAAGATGCTATACATGCACCGAGAAAGAAGCAGCCTACGAAAGAGGAGCTGGCAAGTAAGCTTGAGGATAAAGAGCTTAGCAATCTTATCAGTGAGGCAGAGGCATATTGCGAGAGAGAGCTGTCTCAGAAGGAACTCAATTCACTGATATATATCAAGGATCAGCTCCGGTTTTCCTTTGATCTTTGCGAGTATTTGCTCGAATACTGTGCTGAGATAAAGAAGACCAGCTTCAGTTATATAGAAAAAGTTGCCAAGAACTGGTATGAGGAAGGAATAACCAACAGAAGTGATGCGGCGGAGTATTCAGAAAGATATCTTACACTTTATTCCAAGATATTAAAGAATATGGGCATTACCAATCGTTTTTCTCCGGCACCGGTAGAAAAAAAATATATCGATAAATGGACCGGAGAGTATGGATTTCAGGAAGGATTTATAATAGAAGCCTGCAAGAGAGCTATTACTAATCATCCGAATGGCGTTACATTTCCATATGTAAATAAGATATTAGAGGACTGGTATAAAAGCGGAGTTCATTCATTTGAGGATATAAGCAGGCTGGATGAGGAACATCGCGTAAAGAAGAGTGCCGCTTCTGATATTGGCATGTCTGGAGGAACAGGAAGAAATAACAACGATAAGCTTCGTGAGCTTGAGGACTTTTTCCTGAATGGAGGCAGTGATTCGTGATCACAAAGGAGATAGAAAATATAGATATAAGTGCACATCTTAGCCGGGTGAGAAACAGAAATGAGAGGCTTCATCAGGACAGGTTGATAGAGGTATATGAGAAGCTTCCCAGGGTAAAGGAGATTGATACGGAGATTTCCCGAATAGGCATACGTGAGGTTCGCTTAAGATTACAGAGAAAGGAAGGCTCATCTACCTACAAAGAGGATATCCGGAAGCTGTCCGAAGAAAAGAACAGGCTGATGAAGTCAAATGGATATCCGGATGGATATCTGGAGCCTATATATGACTGTCCTATATGTCAGGATATGGGAGTTGTAGATGGCAACACCTGTAACTGCGTTAAGAAGCTCAGGATAGAGGAGCTGTACAAGCGTTCCAATCTTCATAATCTGCTGCAGAGGGAGAATTTTGATACCTTTAAGCTGGATTATTACAGCAGGACGATTCCTAAAGGAATGAAGCTCAGTCCTTATGATAATGCCAGCAATCTTCTCAACAGAGCAAAAACTTATGTGAGAGATTTTGGTCCTGGTTCAAAGGGCATTCTTATATATGGTAATACAGGACTTGGGAAGACATTTCTCTCGAATTGTATAGCCAAAGGGGTGCTGGATAAGGGATATACAGTGTTATATCTTTCGGCAAATGAGCTGTTTGAAGAAGTTATGTCAACTTACATAATGTCTAAGAACATTAAAGATAAAGTAACTATTGAACCAATTTATGAATATGTTTATAATAGTGACCTGCTGATTATTGATGATCTTGGAACGGAAGTTATGAGCAGCTTTGTCAAGTCTCAGCTTTTTGAGATCGTTAATAAAAGAATACTGACGGAGCATCCGACTCTCATTAACACGAATCTCGATCTTGGAACTGTGCAGGACAGATATACTGAACGGGTTATGTCCAGGATTGCTGATAATTTTAATCTTTATACACTATATGGGGATGATATACGTTATATCAAGAACCGTACTTAGAAAGGCTAAAATGGAGGAAAACAAATGCCAGATCAAAGTAAACTGATTACAGTACCCGCAGGAAAGCTTGGAATCGTAGCGCTGAAGAGCAGCGAAAGATTCGGAAAGACCATTAATGATTATCTGGTCAGATGGCGTAAGGAAAGAGAACATGTAAGTAATGATCATTATATGTTCAATGGTTATACCAGGGATTCTTACCTTATAGGCTCAGACTGTCCAAGATTTGCATCAGGTGAAGCAAAGGGCACACTTAGTGATTCGGTTAGAGGAACAGACCTTTATATCATTGCAGATGTTACTAATACAGGAATCGAATACAACCTTGGTGGTCGTATGGTTCCTATGACCCCGGATGAGCATTATGCCGATATAAAGAGAGTTATAGCTGCAACAACCGGAAAGGCACACAGAATAAATGTCGTTATGCCATTTCTTTATGAATCAAGACAGCATAAGCGTACCAGTCGTGAGTCTCTTGACTGTGCGATGGCTCTTCAGGAGCTGGTATCAATGGGCGTATCTAATATTATTACTTTTGATGCACACGATCCAAGAGTTCAGAATGCTATTCCAACAGTAGGCTTTGAGAATCTTATGCCAACATATCAGTTTATTAAGTGTCTTCTTAAGAGCTATACTGATCTGGAGATAGATAGTGATCATATGATGGTAATAAGTCCTGACGAGGGTGCTATGCACAGAGCTATCTACTTTGCAAACCACTGTGGTGTTGATGTAGGTATGTTCTATAAGAGAAGGGACTATACCAAGATAGTAAATGGAAAGAATCCTATAGTTGCCCATGAGTTCCTGGGCGATGATGTTGAGGGCAAGGATGTAGTTATTATAGACGATATGATAGCATCAGGAGAGAGTATGCTGGATGTATGTCGTCAGCTTAAGGAACGTAAGGCAAAGCGTGTATTCTGTATAGCAACCTTCGGTCTCTTTACTGCAGGACTTTCGGTATTTGATAAGGCATATGAGGAGAATGTATTCGATAAGGTTATTACAACCAATGTTATCTATCAGAATCCGGAGCTGTTTAGCAGAGAGTGGTACAGCTCCACGGACCTCAGTAAGTATATGGCTATTATCATAGATCATCTGAATCATGATTCTTCCATAAGCGATCTTCTGGATCCGGTAGCTAGAATCCAGAGCCGCCTTAGTGAATATAAGGAAAAGCACACTATTTCTGATAATTACGACAGACCATCCCTCGTGTGACAAGGGGACAGGCACCTTGTCACATTATCATAGATATAATGAAAAAAACTGCCGAACAATTTCTGTTTGGCAGTTTTTTTAATATATTAAATCTTGTATATTTGTATTTTTTACTTGACAGACCGCTGCTCACACGCGGTCGTTTTTTTGTGTGACGATGTGACAAGGTGCCTGTCCCCATGTCACTTTGTGACAATGTGACAAAGTGCCTGTCCCCATGTCACATGCCATGTCACATTGTGACGATGTGACAAAGTGCCTGTCCCCTTGTCACTTGTACATAAGGTATTCTTCCAGGCACCAGCCGTTTTCATGCATCATATTTGCGGCATCAACACCTACATATCTGAGATGCCACGGTTCATAGGAGATACCGGTTATATCGGTTTTATCCTCAGGATAACGTACGATATATCCATATTTGTAGCTGTTTTCGGTTACCCAGGTCCATAGAGAGTTCTGAGCTTCTTCTCCGGCGTCTGAACCTACATCAATAGCAAGTCCTGTTTCGTGTTCGCTGGTTCCGGGCAGTGCAACCTGACTGAGTGCTTCAGCCTTTGCCTGTTCCTCTGTCTTACCTTCGTTAACTATTTCAGTAACCTTTTCGTCATATACTTCCTGCTGTTCTTCTCTGGTTCTGTATGATGAAGTGATGTAAGGAGAGTGTCCTTCAGCCCTCATATCATCAAACATTCTCTGAAGCTCAGGGTAGATACGGCTGTCAACCTTTTGACCATTTCTGAGTTCTGTAAAATCATGAATTTCAAAGTTATCAGGAATCGGATTATCAGCATTTACGAGGATAGTCATCCAGGCATCTACATCAACCGAGGCATCCGTGGCTGTTGCATCCGTGAAGGTTGCCAGAAGTTCGGCCTCTTCACTGGAAGCCTGTTCCTCAGAGATGCGCTGCTCCTCGGCGGCTTTTTCTTTTTTATTCTTTGCTGCCGTTACACCGGCACTGATGATCACTGTGATAAGAGTGATGGAAATTGCTACGATCCATATAAAACGAAAGAATCTGGTGTCGCTTACATTTATCATTTTCCATCGAAGCTTCAGCCAATCCAGAAAACTGCCATTTTCGTTCATATATCCCCCTCATTAGTTAACTTGTCTATTCTCTTTGATACGTTAATGTATCATAGAGTTAATATTCTATAACATTCACAGTTTACAACATTTAATTATAAATCACAAGTAAGGTTTTTATCAGGCGTATATAATTTATAATATGAAGTCTTTTCTTTTTTTTCTTGACAATAAAAATCTTGGGCGTACAATAAACATATGTTTGTTTTGGTTCATGGATACCATGGACTGAAGAATATTTCTTAGAAGATATTAAAGGAGATTCATATTATGGCAAAGAAGGATATCGATTGGGGTTCACTTGGTTTTGGTTACATAGAGACAGCTGCCAGTTATGTATCAAATTTCAAGGATGGTAAGTGGGATGATGGTGTGATTACATCCGATCATACTATTACTATGAGTGAGTGCGCGTGTGTACTCCACTATTCACAGTCATGCTTTGAAGGTCTCAAGGCTTATGAGACAGAGGATGGACATATTGTTACATTTCGTCCTGACCTCAATGCACAGAGAATGGTGGATACAGCAAAGAGACTTGAGATGGCTGTATTCCCTGCAGAGAGATTCTTAGATGCGGTTGATAAGGTTGTACTTGCAAATGAGGATTATGTTCCTCCGTTTGGAAGTGGCGCAACACTTTATATAAGACCTTTCATGTTTGGTTCCAATGCAGTTATCGGTGTTAAGCCGGCTGATGAGTATCAGTTCAGGATTCTTACAACACCTGTTGGACCATATTTCAAGGGTGGAGCTAAGCCTATAACTATCCGTATAAGTGATTTTGATAGAGCAGCACCTCATGGAACAGGTCATATCAAGGCAGGACTTAACTATGCTATGTCACTTCATGCTATAGTTGATGCTCACAATCAGGGCTATGATGAGAATCTGTATCTTGATCCTGCATCAAGAACCAAGATAGAAGAGACCGGTGGAGCCAATGTTATCTTCATCAAGGGTAATAAGTTCATCACTCCTAAGTCAGGAAGTATCCTTCCTTCAGTTACTAGAAGATCACTGGAGATCGTTGCAAGAGATTATCTTGGACTTGAGGTTGAGGAAAGAGAAGTATATCTTGATGAGGTTGCTTCTTTTGATGAGTGTGGTCTTTGCGGTACAGCGGCTGTTATATCACCGGTTGGAAAGATTGTTGATCATGGTAAGGAGATTGCATTCCCAAGTGGTATGGAAGCTATGGGACCTACTATCAAGAAGCTTTATGATACTCTTACAGGTATTCAGATGTGCAAGATTGAGGGCCCTGAAGGCTGGGTACATGTTATCAAATAATGTATAAAAGGATTTGTCTTACATAGGGGCTCAAAGTAATCTTTGGTGCCCCTTCCTTTAGGTTATATGTGACTTAATATAAATATTGGGATTTGAGATATGATTTTTATCAGTAAAATGAACCATTTGCATTTGCGGACAGTTCAGAAAAAAGTAAAAAGGTTTATGGCTGAAGGGCTGGTGATCATGCTGCTTATGTCATTATGTGGCTGCGGCGATATGACGAAGACTATAAAGTCCGGGGATATGACCATAGATATTGGGAAGGAATACAAGGAAGAAACTCTTGCCAATGTAACATGGTACTATACGAGTCCGGATGGCATAGCTCTTGGCATCAGATCGCTTAAGGACGATGTGGAGAAGAGCGGGTTAGAAGTTGACAGCTCACAGGATTATGCGGAGGCTTACATCAAGGCTAACGCTATTCCCGGCTCACCCAAGCTAAAGCATGACGAAAACTATGTTTATTTTGAACATAGCAAGAAGGTGTCCGGAACAGATTATTCTTATATTACATTTATATATGATAATGAGGACGAATACTGGATAGTGAGCTTTGCCTGCTATAAAGAGCTTTACAGTACATATAAAAAGGACTTTATTAATTCGGCAGATTCGGTTACATTTACAGAAGAGTAGATGATCATATAAAGGGGGCTTAAAATGGCATTTCTTGAATTATTGAAGGTGATATTAATAGGTATAGTGGAAGGCATAACAGAGTGGCTTCCAATCAGCAGTACCGGACATATGCTTCTGGTGGATCAGTTTCTCCATTTTGATGCAAGACCTGAATTCAAGGAAATGTTTTTTGTAATCATACAGCTTGGCGCAATAATCGCAGTAATATATATGTACTGGAGCAGGCTGTGGCCATTCAGAATCGTAAGATCTGAAAAGGAACGTGATTCACGTGGCCGTCTTTTGAGTAAGAATCCCAAGTGGAAGGGAGAGTATCGTATAGGAAAGGTCGGGATTAGCAGACCGGTTCTTCTTATGTGGGTTAAGGTTATAGTTGCAACTATTCCTGCCGGAATACTCGGACTATTTCTGGATGACTGGATGGATAAGTATGCTCATACACCGGCAGTTATCGCTATTGCACTTATAGTATATGGTGTGCTTTTTATATTAGTAGAAAAAAGAAATGAAGTAAGGGAGCCTCGTATCACAAAGCTCTCAGAAATTACATATAAGGACGCGCTGTTTCTTGGACTGTTTCAGGCGCTTGCTATAGTACCGGGTACTTCACGTTCCGGGGCAACTATCGTAGGTGGTCTTACCATGGGAATATCCAGGAAGCTTGCGGCAGAGTTTTCTTTCTTTATGGGAATTCCTATAATGTTTGGCTGGAGTATCGTTAAGCTGATCAAGTTCGGCATGCATTATTCAGTTCTCGAATTCTTTGAACTTATATTTGGTATGGTTGTAGCATTTGTCGTATCAATATTTGTTATCAGATTCCTGATGAACTACATCAAGAACAAGAGCTTCAAGGTATTTGGTATCTATAGGATAGTTCTTGGAGTTATAGTGATAATGGTATTCGCTATCAGCTCTATAGCTAAGTAGTTTATCTGTATTTATTGCAATTCTTTTATTTTCCACTTGACTGGAGTTCACAGACTGTGTTATTCTAACCATTGCGTTTCCATACGCACTTCTTTTGGTGTGCGTCAACAGGTAATCCCAGCCTGCATACCGGAAGGCTACCCTATGTTCGTATGGTTACAGTAGTAATATGATATAGTACAATATTATTTTATGGAGGTAATCTTTCATGCGTGTTAAGATAACCCTTGCTTGTCAGGAATGCAAGCAGCGTAATTACAATATGACAAAGGAAAAGAAGCTTCATCCGGATAGAATGGAGACAAAGAAGTACTGCAGATTCTGTCAGAAGCATACTATGCACAAAGAAACCAAATAATATCTTTAGTATTGAGATTAGTTAGAGAGGGTTTTGATATGTCAGAGAAAAAAGAGACATCACCTGCCCTGAAGAGAAGCTGGTTCCAGGAGCTTAAGGCTGAATTCAAGAAGATCAGTTGGCCAAATAAAGACAGACTCTTTAGAGAAACGGTTGTTGTGCTGGTTTCAGCTATTTCAATCGGTTTAATAATTGTTTTAGTTGACTGGCTGCTCAACTTAGGTCTTTCATTTATATGGTAGGCGGTGAAAATATGGCAGAAGATAAGAATATGGAAAATGTAGAAATAGGGGCTGAAGCTACAGAGGCTCAGGAAACTGTAGTCGAATCAGTAGATGATGGTCTTACCTCTGTTGAGGACGCAACAGTCGAGTCAGTAGATGATGGCCTTACCTCTGTTGAAGAAGCAGTAGAAGAGTCCAAAGAAGAGCCTCGTATTAAGTCTGCAAATGTAAAACAGCAGGGTGACGGAAATCCTCACTGGTATGTAGTTCATACATATTCAGGCTATGAGGAGAAGGTCAGAAAAGATATCATGAAGACTATCGATAACAGACGTCTTGATGATCAGATGTTTGAGGTCATGGTTCCTACTCAGGAGGTTACTGAGCTGAAAAAGGGAGCAAGAAAGACCATCACTAAGAAGATATTCCCCGGCTACGTTCTGGTACATATGATTCTGAATGATGTAACCTGGTATGTAGTCCGTAATACAAGAGGAGTTACCGGATTTGTTGGACCGGGATCTGAACCGGTTCCGCTTACAGATGCAGAAATGATCAGACTTGGTGTAAAGATGAACGACATCGAGATAGATGTTGCACTGGGAGATCATATAAAGGTTATAGCCGGCGCCTGGGAGAATACAGAGGGCGTTATCAAGTCTATTAACCGTACAAAGCAGACTGTTATAATTGATGCAGATGTCTTCGGACGTTCTACAGATGTTGAGATCAGTCTGGGAGAGATTCAGAAGTTATAGTATAAATCGGGTTAACCATGCCCGTTTTATATATAAGTGGGAGGGGTTAGTATATAAGCCCCGTAACTTTACCACGAGAGGAGGATAAAAAAATGGCTAAGAAAGTCAAAGGTTACATTAAGTTACAGATACCTGCAGGAAAGGCAACACCAGCACCACCAGTTGGTCCTGCACTTGGTCAGCACGGCGTTAACATTCAGGAATTTACCAAGCAGTTTAACGAAAGAACAGCTGACAAGGGCGATATGATTATCCCTGTAGTTATCACAGTTTACGCTGATAGCTCTTTCAGCTTTATTACCAAGACTCCACCTGCAGCAGTTCTTATTAAGAAGGCAGCAGGCGTTCAGCATGCTTCTGGTGAGCCAAACAAGAAGAAGGTTGGTAAGATCACCAAGGCACAGGTACAGGAGATTGCAGAGACTAAGATGCCAGATCTTAATGCAGCATCTCTTGAAGCAGCAATGAGTATGATAGCCGGAACAGCTCGTTCTATGGGTATCGAAGTAGTTGACTAATTCGGAGGTAATAAGGATGAAAAAGGGAAAGAGATATACAGAGGCTGCAAAGCTTGTAGATAAGACAAAGCTTTATGACCTCGAAGAGGCTGCTGAGCTTATTAAGAAGACAGCAAATGCAAAGTTTGACGAGACAATCGAAGCTCACCTTAAGCTGGGTGTTGACGGTCGTCACGCTGATCAGCAGGTTCGTGGAGCTGTTGTACTTCCTCATGGAACAGGTAAGGAAGTAAAGGTTCTTGTATTTGCTAAGGGAGATAAGGTTGATCAGGCACTTGCAGCAGGCGCTGATTATGCCGGTGGAGAAGAGCTTGTTCCAAAGATCCAGAATGAAGGATGGCTTGATTTTGACGTTGTTATCGCTACACCTGATATGATGGGTGTTGTAGGACGTCTTGGTCGTGTACTTGGTCCTAAGGGTCTTATGCCAAACCCTAAGGCTGGTACTGTTACTCCTGATGTAGTTAAGGCTATCGAGGATGTTAAGGCTGGTAAGATTGAGTACAGACTAGATAAGGCTAACATTATCCATGTTCCGGTTGGAAAGGCTTCATTTACAGCCGAGCAGATCGCTGAGAATTACATGGCTCTTATGAAGGCTATCGTAAAGGCTAAGCCATCAAGCGCAAAGGGTCAGTATCTGAAGAGCGTTACTATAGCTTCTTCAATGGGCCCTGGTCTCAGACTTAACCCTAACAGATTCGTTGGACAGGGTTCTGCTGAATAAGATTCTGATATAAAATAATTAATGATAATTACCGGTTCGTATGTAATGACGGACCGGTTTTTTGTTAAAGTATAGCTTGCATGGAACTAATAAGTGTAGTATTATAAGACACCAATGGAGTTTACATAAATTTTTTAATTTAAAGGAGAGCTTATGAAAAAGATTGTCGCCAGCATGCTGAGTGGAGCGATGTTTATAGGTGCATTTTCCTTTGCTCCTGGAATCAGCATACATGCCGAGAATGGAGAAGAGGAGAAAAAATACGAAGTTATCTATGAAAAGACTTACGAGGACAGGAAATCAGGAGAGGAAGAGATTACCATAACTGATCCGGTACTGGTTCAGGAGGAAAAGGTAGTTACGGACTCTGTCAGAGAGAGAACTGAGGACAGGATACATTACATAAAGCTTAATGGTGATACATCACAGAGTAGTGATGCTATTCTTATAGAGAGTAATGGACACTACGGTCTTATTGATTCCTCCAACAGATCCGGAGATTCACAGTACGGAATAAGTATCATGGATTCGGCTTCGGGAAAGGCTGTGCTCGAATATATGAATGAGGTAGGGGTTGACCATCTTGACTTTATTATGGCTACTCATTCCCATTCGGATCATATAGGTGGCATTCCGGAAATAGCAGCAAGTGCTATAGCAACTGAGCTGACGGATACATCTTCTGTATATGAGGTAACACAGAAATATACAGATGAAAAAGGAAATGAGGTTCATATTACTCCGATAGATGAACTGAGTCCGTCGGATGTGCTGGTGTCCGGTGGCAGCAGCAGTGCAGGCTCAGGTACGGAAACGGTTGAGGTTTCTCTGAATCCTGAGGATTATGAGGATATAGTTATATCCAATGAGGGAGAGTTCCCTCTGGTTGATGAGAATACTGTTTATATATTTAAGAGCTTTACTATCAATAAAACAGAGGCTTCCTGGAATAATGACTGGTACTTTACACAGGCTTCTGAGGCTATGGATAACTGCCACAAGCTGATGGTTAACAGCCCGTCATCGGATGCTATGAGCTATCTCGGTGCAACCTTTAATGCGGGCGGAAGTGATAATAAGGATGATACGATTTCCTTTAAATTCGGTGACTTCAGTATAGAGCTTTATAACATATATTCACAGTCGAATACTGATGAAAATGCTAACTCTATAGTTGCATACGTTGAAAAGTCTAATATAAAGACTGTTCTTCTGGCTGATCTGGATGTAAATGATAAGCTGGAGCAGCAGATAGCTAAGTATATCGTGAATAAGCATGGCAAGGTGGATGTGATGAAGGTTGGACATCATGGATATACCAAGTCAACAAGCAAGGAGCTTATTGATACATTTGGCGCTAAATATGCTGTTATCCAGACTACGAATAAGAATCTTAAGGATTATTCTCCTTTCTATGCCTATATGAAGGCTAAGGAAATGAAGCTGTATAGAACCATGGATCAGGATGACGCATCTGTAATACAGGATATGACGGACGGAAAGCTTCAGATGAAGCAGGGAACAGTTCAGGACAGAGAACTTTACGAGGTTTATAAGAAGACATCTGTATATGAAACCTCCCAAACCACAAAGCAGAAATACGAAAGATATGAGATATCAACTCCTGTTGTGACTCCTATAGAAATTCCTGCAGAAGAATCCAAAACAGATGATAGTCAGCAGAATCCGGTAGAAACAGAGCCTTCACCTGATCCGGAACAGCCGAGTGTCGAAGAGCCTTCACCTGATCCGGAACAGCCGAGTGTCGAAGAGCCTGAGGTTGGTCCAAACGGAGGAGAGATCATAACTGATCCGACTGCTGTTCAAACTACAGAAACTGTAATCGAATCCTGGTATGATAATATTACCACAAAGAGTTCGCTGACAAAGGATACCATAGTTTACAGAGATAAGGCTGTTGTGTTAGGTGATGCTCCTAATGAGTGGGTTCAGACTGACGGCATAGACAACTGGGCTATGTGGTATAACGATTTTGATGAATATTTCTGGGTATATGTTAATAAGGATGGAAGTTTCAAGAAGGGCTGGCAGAAAATCAATAATGAGACATACCTTTTTGATGATAATGGTATAATGCAGACAGGCTGGCAGGTCAGAAATAAGAAGAAGGTTTATCTTCTGGAAAAGGATTACAATTCCCGTAAGGTAGGTTCCATGATGACAGGCTGGTACAATGACGGAACAGGCTGGAGCTTCTTCGATGCAGATGGTTCCCAGCATGAAGGCTGGCAGCTTAGCGGAACAGACTGGTATTATTGTAAGACCGGAAAGATAGTAACAGGTCCATATTCTGTAAATGGTGTGATCTACATCTTTGATAAGGATGGAAAGATGGCTGATGGCAGGAAATGGACTACATATAAGGGCAAGAAATATTATTCAAATGCTGATGGTACTGCATATTCAGGCTGGATGCTGGATGCAAAAGGCAACTGGTATTATCTGAATGCTGATGGCAGTCCTACAACCGGCTGGCAGCAGATAGGTGGCGTATGGTATTACCTGGATAAGGACGGTATCATGGGTGTCGGCTGGATACATGACGGAAAGAACTGGTACTATATGGATTCCTCCGGCGGAATGGTTTCCAATGCCTGGGTTGGTGGCTACTGGCTTGGTGGCGGTGGCGCCTGGACATATCTTCCTACCGGTTACTGGATGGTAAACAGCACAGGCTGGTGGTATGAGGATACAACAGGCTGGTATCCGACATCTACCTGGCAGAAGATCAATGGTGAGTGGTATTACTTCAAATCCAGTGGTTATATGGCAACAGAGGAAGCCATAGATGGATGCTGGGTAAATGCTGATGGTCAGTGGGAGTACTAGTACCCGGCTTTATAAATTCAAGGTAACGCATTTAGTAGTATAAAATCTTATAATGTCACTTCAGGCTGAGGCTTGAAGTGACATTTTGCTTTTACTTGATTTTTACTGTCATATATTTTATGATTATGAATATGCGTGCTGTTATACATTTATCAGCAATGCAGAATAACTGATGTCTTTATCGGGGATATAGTTTTTGTAAATGGAGACAAATTATGCTGGACGAAGATAAGATTCGTTTGATGACGAAGATAACGATATATGAGAAGAATGAGGAACCCGGCGAACTGACCATGAGCCGTTATTACAGAGAGGATTATGTGAAACTGGGGTGTCTCAAAACACTTGTAGTAACAACCTTTTGCTATTGGCTTTTGATTGCGGTTTACATAATACTTAACATGGAAAGTATTATGAATCAGATCAATTCAATGGATTACTTCGATGTGATGACCAAACTAATGACCGGTTACGTTGGCGCGATGCTTGTATTCTATTTATATGCTTTTTTGATCTATAATTATAAATATGCTAAAGCAAAGAAACACCTTGTCAGATATAACAAGAACCTCAGAAGACTTATAAAGCTTTACGAAAAGGACGAGGTAAGGGATCAGATTGAAGATGGTACTGTGAAGGTCTATTCCGAAATAGGAGGCTACTCCGATCTAATTGAAACTGAGCAAGGGGGACGTAACTGATGTCAGAGATAATAAAGATTAAAAACAGTATCAGATCATTCTTACGAAAGGAAGATGAGCTGATAACGCCTATCTTTAGATTTATATTTTCATTAATTTTATTTATATCTATTCAAAAGCTTTTTGGCTATAATGAACTGGCTAATAAAAAGGAAGTTACTTTCCTGCTGGCTGTGCTTACAGCGCTTCTTCCGGATGGATTTCTGTTCTTTATGTCGGGAGTTGTGATCGCACTTCATTCATTTACAGTTTCGCTTGAAACAGGAGCAGTGTTTGTACTCATTTTCATAATGATGTATGCTATCTATATGAGATTTTTCCCTAAGTATGCATATATTATTCTTATGGTTCCGATCTTCTATATGCTTGGAATACCATTTGCGGCTCCTGTAATTATAGGAATAGTAGCTGGCATAGGAGGTTTCATACCTGCTGTATTTGGAGTGGCTCTCTACTTTTTCTCTCTCTGTGCTGCAGAGGTATCAAGGCTTATGGAAGTGGATAATGCTGATAATGAGATAGAGGCTCTGAAGCAGCTTACCGAGGTTCTCGTATCCAATAAAGAAATGTACACAACAATGATGATATTTGCCATTACTGTAGTAGTAATCGGAATATTGTCAAAGTTCACTTATAAGTATGCGGTTTATATTGCTATAGCTGCCGGAACGGTTATAAATATCCTCGGAGCTATATTCTCAGGCTATGTAATGAGCCAGGATGTTCCAATCGGAAAGGTGGTTGCGGGAAGTATCATAGGTGGACTGGTAGGACTTTTAATCAGATTCGGCAAGGGTTTACTGGATTATGGAAGAACAGAGCTGGTTCAGTTTGAGGATGATGATTATTATTACTACGTAAAAGCGGTTCCCAAGGTAGATGCTGAAAGAACAAGGCCTAGAACAAAGCAGGGGAAAGCTGAAAAGGAAGCTGTAGAAGCTGCGCTTAGAAGGAAGGCATCAAGAAGAGCGGCTGAGGAAGCTGATGAATCAGAGGGATACGAAGCCGGAATCTCTGAGCAGCAGGCATATGATGAACAGCAGCCTTCCAGGAGAGGAACCGGAGAATCACAGGATTATGAAGGAAACTATTCGGAGAATCAAGGCGCTGGTCAAGTGGAGACTCCGTTAGATGAAGAATATGATTATACAGAGGATAGCGCTTTTACTAATATAGATTAAAGAGGCTGTATTATGGAGGAACTATGGGCAGTAATCCGTTCATATCTTGGAGGAATCTATCTTCCTGAGATTAAGTGGGCGGATATACTGGATATACTCATAATTGCATATATCTTATATCATCTGTTTTTATGGATAAAGACGAGTCGGGCATGGACCCTGTTGAAGGGTATTATTGTGTTGGCTCTATTTATGCTTATAGCAGAGATATTTAAGATGAATACCATTCTTTGGATAACCCATAATCTGATCAATGTACTGCTCCTGGCGCTTGTTATATTGTTCCAGCCTGAACTCAGGGGTGCCCTTGATGAACTTGGACGTAAGAATTTTGTTACCAGAATATTCAGCTCCATGAATACTAAAAATGCTGAAGAAAAAGGTCTTAGTGACAGAACTATATATGAGCTTGTTAAGACCTGTACTAAGCTTGGCAAGGATAAGACCGGAGCACTTATCGTTATAGAACAGGATACTCCTCTTGGTGAGTATGTAAGTACCGGTATTCAGATCGAAGCTGTTGTAACTCAGCAGTTACTTATTAATATATTCGAGAAGAATACACCATTACATGATGGTGCTGTTATCATACAGAAAAACAGAGTTACAGCTGCCACCTGTTATCTTCCTCTTACAGCCAGCAAGGATGTAACAAAGGATCTGGGAACAAGACATAGAGCCGGTATAGGTATCAGCGAAGTGACTGACAGTATGACCATCATAGTTTCTGAGGAAACCGGTGGAATCTCAGTTGCATATAGAGGAACACTGTATCAGGAGCTTGATGAGGATGGTCTCAGGCGTCAGCTTTCCAAGCTGCAAACCTCTGCAGATGAAAAGTCAACCCGTATTCTGAAAAGAAAGGGGGGACAGGCAAAATGAAAAAGATAAAGGAAAATAAATTTTTCAGCAATTTCGGACTCAAGTTATTATCGTTGCTGGTTGCATTTTTACTATGGTTTCTGGTAATGAATCTACAGGATTCCATTATTACGAGAACAATAAGCGGGATAGATGTCGTCATGAAAAATGGCGATGTTATTAATGAGAGTGGTTACCTCTATAATATCACAAATGGTGAAGAGGTTTCTGTGGTTGTAAAGGGACCCAGGTCTATAGTTGAGAATCTTGATGAAAGCAATTTTTATGCTGAGGCAGATCTGTCACATTTGTCTGTAACTAATTCCACTACGATTACAGTTACCACAAACAGTACGGTCAGTCTTACGAATTCGTCTAAGCTTACTATAACTCCTATCAATAACTATGTGACTCTTAGCATGGAAGAGGAGGTAGAGAAGAGTGTTCCTGTAAAGGTTATAACCAAGGGAACTGTAAAATATGGCTGTCAGTTAGGAAGTGCAGTGCCTACACCGAATATGATATCAATATCAGGTCCGGAATCAGTTCTTGATACCATAGCGGAAGCAAGGGCTGTAGTTGATGTAACAAATGCAGATAAAGAAATAGTAAAGTCGGTAAATATAGGCTGTATAGATGAATACGGAGCTGCTGTTGAGAAGGACAATATAACACTTTCTGTCAGCAATGTAAGCGTGAGCATACCTGTTTACAATACAAAGGAGATTCCGATAGAAATATCTACTGTGGGAAATGTTGCCTCAGGATATGGCATCAGAGAAGTTAACTATGAACCGACTACAATAACAGTAGCAGGAGAACAGGAAGCTCTTGATGCTATTCAGTCGGTATCTATAAGGGATGTGGTCGTTACGGATGCAACTGATAATATAGAGAAGAATGTTGATGTATCTTCTTACCTTCCGGAAGGAATAACCATCACTGATAACAGCGATCCGGAGATAGCCGTAAATGTTTCTGTAGAGGCAACAACGGAGAAGGAAATAGTTATGGCGGCTGCGAATATTATGATAGATGGAAAAGACGACGCCTATGATTATCAAATCACCCCATCTGAAGTCACGAAGGTTAAGATCAGTGGTTTTGAGGAGGATCTGGAGGAGATAACCATAGATACTCTTAATCCCCGGATTGATGTAAAGGATAAAAATGTAGGAGAGTATGCAGTGCAGGTTACATTTACCCAGGGAGATAAATATCAGATATCCGGAACATATTCTGTTGTTGTAAATGTGACTGAAAAAAAGGAAGACGATAAAGAAGAATAACGAAACTATATAAGAAATATGGAATAGAATTGTGAGGTGCTGATATGGATGATAAGATTAAAGAGCTTCAGGCCGCAGTAGATGATTCTGATTATATTGTATTCTTTGGTGGGGCGGGCGTATCTACAGAAAGTGGTATTCCTGATTTTCGTAGTCAGGACGGACTGTATAAGATGAAATATAAGTATCCACCGGAAGAGATAGTGAGCCATACCTTTATAACCTATAAAACTGATGAATTCTTTGAGTTCTATAAAGATAAAATGCTTGCTCCCGATGCACTTCCGAATGCTGCCCATAAGAAGCTGGCAGAGATGGAACAGGCGGGAAAGCTTAAGGCGGTTATTACACAGAACATAGACGGACTTCATCAGGCGGCAGGAAGTAAGGAGGTACTGGAGCTTCATGGATCAGTGCTTAGAAACTACTGTGTGAAATGTGGTAAAAGATATGATGGAACTCCTGAGGATGTTCATGCCGGAATGAAGTATGTCCTTCAGGCGGATGGCGTTCCTCACTGCAATAACGAGGTTGATGGCAAGGTCTGTGGTGGACTGGTCAGACCTGATGTGGTTCTGTATGAAGAAGGTCTTGACGGCAATGTAATGGACAGAGCCGTTATGCATATTTCCAAGGCGGATATGCTGATCATTGGTGGAACCTCTCTGGTTGTTTATCCGGCTGCAGGGTTTGTGAATTATTTTCACGGGAAATATCTTGTAGTTCTGAATCTTGCTTCTACATCAAGAGACAGCGAAGCGGATATAGTTATCCATGATAAGATCGGTAAGGTTTTATCACAGATAAATGTATAAAAAGCGTGACAAAACCTGAAATATGAGTTAAATATATTATGTCATAAGTGTCAAAGGTGCTTCTGACACTCGCATCAGTGAATAATATCATAGTTAATATTTAAAATGGAGGAAAAATAAATGTTTGATTTTGATGAAATCGTAAAGGTTGATCCTGAGGTCGCAGCAGCGATGAATGATGAGATTGCTCGTCAGAACCAGAATCTGGAGCTTATCGCATCTGAGAATATTGCGTCCAAGGCTGTTATGGCTGCAATGGGAAGCCCGCTTACTAATAAGTATGCTGAGGGTTATCCGGGAAAAAGATACTACGGTGGCTGTCAGTATGTAGATGTAGTTGAGGATCTTGCCAGAGATCGTGCTAAGGAGCTTTTTGGCTGTGAATACGTAAATGTTCAGCCTCACTCCGGAGCTCAGGCTAATATGGCTGTATTCTTCGCTACCATGGAGCCGGGTGATACATTTATGGGTATGAATCTGGATCACGGCGGACACCTTACACACGGTTCACCGGTAAATATGTCAGGTAAGTATTTCAACTGTGTACCTTATGGTGTTAACGATGACGGACGTATTGACTATGATAATGTACTCGCTATAGCTAAGGAGGCCCGTCCAAAGCTTATCGTTGCCGGTGCTTCAGCATATGCCAGAGAGATAGATTTCAAGAAGATGCGTGAGATAGCTGATGAGGTTGGTGCTATTCTCATGGTTGATATGGCTCATATCGCCGGCCTTGTAGCAGCAGGCTATCATATGAGTCCTATTCCATATGCAGATATTACAACCACAACAACACATAAGACACTTCGTGGACCAAGAGGTGGTATGATTCTCTGCTCAAATGAAGTTAATGAAAAGTATAACTTTAACAAGGCTATATTCCCCGGTATCCAGGGCGGTCCTCTGATGCATGTTATAGCCGGTAAGGCTGTTTGCTTCAAGGAAGCACTTTCACAGGATTATAAGGATTACATGGGCAGAGTGGTAGAGAATGCATCAACTCTTGCCAGTGCCCTTATGGACAGAGGCTTTGATATCGTATCCGGTGGAACAGACAATCACCTTATGCTTGTTGATCTGAAGAAAATGGATCGTACAGGTAAGGAGGTTGAGAAGCTTCTTGATGAGGTACATATCACAGTTAATAAGAATACTGTACCTAATGATCCTAAGTCACCTTTCGTAACAAGCGGTATCAGAGTAGGTACACCTGCTGTTACTACAAGAGGTGCTGTTAAGGAGGATATGTTTACTATAGCTGATGCATTTAAGGCTGCTATCATCGATGGAGATATGAAGAAGGCTGATGAGCTGGTTAAGAGCATTACAGATAAGTATCCTCTGTATCAGTAATATCAGGTTTATCGGTAGAGTGCATATATGAGTGACGCGGAGTTGCCGGTAAAGCAGCTCTATTGATAAATCAGCTATATCTAAGAGAGTGAATCTATCAGGAGTTTATCACGCAGCATACAGATAAGCAGATTCCGTGTCTGGATAAATGTTAATTTGAAAGAGTAGTAATGGAAAATAACAATAATAATTCTAACAATAACAGTAATAATAACAATAATAACAACAATAACAAAAAACCCGGTGGCTATAATGGAATGATCGGAGCCATAATCATAGCAGTAATTCTGGCTATTATATTTATTATGAGCTACAACAATTACAGAACTGCCGGGGAGCAGGAGATATCCTATAACAGATTCATAGAGATGCTTGAGGCTGGAAATGTCAAGGATGTGGAAATCTATGAGAATAAGATCAAGTTTTCTCCTGATGACAATGAAAAAGCAACAGAAAATGTAACTTACTTTGTTTACCGTACCGATGATTACAGACTGATTGATCGTCTGGAAGAGGCAGATGTAAAGTTTACTGCTATAAATGAAGGCGGAAATGCCATCTTAGGTCAGGTTCTTTATTATGTCATAATGATAGGTCTGTTCTATTTTATAACCATGCTCATCATGAGACGTATCACCAATGGTTCGGGCGGAATAATGAATGTCGGCAAATCTAATGCGCGAATGTTCGACATGAAGAAGAATACAGGTGTTACCTTCAAGGATGTTGCCGGTGAAGAGGAGGCAAAGGAGTCTCTTACTGAGATGGTTGACTTCCTGAAGAATCCCGGTAAATACATTGAAATCGGTGCCAGACTTCCAAAGGGTGCGCTTCTGGTAGGACCTCCGGGAACCGGTAAGACGCTTCTTGCCAAGGCAGTTGCAGGTGAAGCCGGCGTACCATTTTTCTCTATGTCGGGTTCCGAGTTTGTAGAGATGTATGTTGGTGTCGGTGCTTCCCGTGTAAGAGACCTGTTTAAGCAGGCAAATGCAAAGGCTCCATGTATCATTTTCATAGATGAGATAGATGCCATAGGCAGAAGCCGTGATACTCGTCATATGGGTGGTGATTCTGAACGTGAGCAGACTCTTAACCAGCTTCTGGCTGAGATGGACGGCTTTGATTCAGCAAAGGGAATCATTATTCTGGCAGCAACCAACAGACCTGAGGTTTTGGATAAGGCACTTCTGCGTCCGGGAAGATTTGACAGACGAGTTATAGTTGAGAGACCTGATCAGAAGGGCAGAGAGGATATACTTAAGGTTCATTCCAAGAATGTCAAGCTGGATGAAACCGTAGATCTTCATGAGCTTGCAAATGTAACCAGCGGTTCTGTAGGTGCTGATCTGGAGAATATTATCAACGAGGCTGCTCTTACGGCTGTAAGAAAGGGAAGAAGATTCGTTTCCCAGCAGGATCTTATAGAATCTGTAGAGGTCGTATTTGCAGGTAAGGAGAAGAAGGACCGTATCCTTTCAAAAGAGGAAAAGAGTATAGTTGCCTACCATGAGGCAGGACATGCACTTCTTACAATGCTTCAGAAGAATACCATGCCGGTTCAGAAGATAACTATAGTTCCCAGAACTATGGGTGCTCTGGGTTATGTATGGCAGACACCTGAAGAAGAGAAGTATCTGGAGACAAAGGCTGAGATGGAAGCCCATATAGTTATTACCATGGGCGGACGTGCGGCTGAGGCGCTGAGATTTCCTTCCGTAACATCGGGAGCGTCAAATGATATCGAGCAGGCAACAAAGGAAGCCAGAGCTATGGTTACCATGTATGGTATGTCAGAGCGTTTTGGTATGGTTCAGCTTGAGGATATTACAGGTGAATATCTGGACAGAAGGTCTATGCAGACCTGTTCGGATGAAACTGCAACCATGATTGATGAAGAAGTAAGGATGATCCTGAATAATGCCTATGCAAGAGCATATAAGATACTTCGGGATAATCTTAAGATACTGGATGCTATTGCCGGATATCTTATAGACCATGAATCTATAACCGGTAAGGAGTTCATGAGTATATTCGATCAGGTTACCGGAGGAGTAATGCCTGTTATTGAAAAGGGAGTATCTCTTACTGCAGAGGATCTTACCGGTAAATACAGTATCTCAAGATTCGGTATAGATGAACCGGCTGAGGCATATGTCAGAAGCGAGAAAAAGGTAAAGGCCAAGAAGTCTAAGCCGTCATCAGATGCCGGATTGGTAACAGATAAAGAGCTTTCCAAGAAAGCTAATAAGGACAAGGCTTCAAAGGAAAAAAAGAAGAAAAAGGATAAGCATAAGGTATATACCAGTGATGAATATGTATTGAGACCTGATGTGTATGCTGATAATGGTACAAATGACAGTACATTAAACAGCTTTGGTGATCGCACAGAATCAGAAGAAGGTTCTGGTAATACTAATAAGGCAGAAGCTTATGCGGGACAAAGTGCTGTAGAAGCAGATACATATGATGTCAGCCCTGTATCAAATAATGGTGCTGTATCAAATAATGGTGCTGCATCAAATAATGGTGTTGTATCAAATATCGGTGCTGTATCAGATATTGGAAGTACAACAGGCGCTGACTCTGTGCAGGACTTAGGTGCAGTAGCTTCAGAAGAAACAGTTTTAGAAAATGCTTCAGAAACAGTCTCAGAAACAGTTTCAAATGAGTTTTCGGGAAATGATTATTCTAAGCCGGAGTTTTCAGGAGATGATTACCCGGATGACGATTCAGAGGCATATTCATCTGATGACGCTGCAGGTTATGAAAGTGAGGACAGCTCAGCTACAGAGCAGTCTGATAATAAAAAACCCTGGGAATAAATAAAACTTAAAACAGCTAAATGCCTGAAATATATTCCGGCACTTAGCTGTTTTTATATGAAAATAAAAAAAGCTCCCGATCGGACTTGAACCGACGACCTACTGATTACGAATCAGTTGCGCTACCAACTGCGCTACGGAAGCATTTGCTGTATTAATTTTGTCAGCTAGAAGATTATAACATATCATTTTTTTATAAACAAGTGCAGATTGAGAAGATGAATACGACAAGTGTAGATTGAACAGATGAATATGACAAGTGCAGGCTGAACAGATGAATATGACAAGTGCAGGTTGAACAGATGAATGTGATAGTCTGGAATAATCGTTTGGCTATAGTCGGGAATAATATTTTGGAAAATGATTGTATTGACGGTCGGGATATGATATTAGAAAGAAGTATATGGTATTGGAAGTAGAAGGACATAACATGCGTATTATAGATTTTCATACTCACACATTTCCGGATAAGATTGCTGCTCCGGCACTGGATAGTCTGCAGAAGGCAAGTGAGTCCAGAGCACATACTGACGGAACTAATTCGGATCTAAGGAGATCCATGGAGAAGGCAGGAGTGGAGGTTTCGATAGTTCTACCGGTTGTAACCAATCCGGACAAAGCATCTTCCATGAATAATTATGCCGCCCGTATAAATGAGGATTTTGACTCTACAGGTATATATTCCATAGGGGGAATACATCCTCTTACACCGAATCTGAAGGCTGTACTTAAGGAGGCGGCGGAGCTTGGATTAAAGGGTATAAAGCTGCACCCGGATTATTATGGTATAGCCTTTAATGATATCAGGATGAAGAGAGTTATTGATATAGCTTCAGAGCTTGGACTTTTTGTCATTACTCATGCCGGAATGGATATAGGGTTGTATCCGCCGATCTGTTGTACGATAGATTCGATAATTGATGTAATAGAGGATGTAAGACCACGTACCCTGGTTCTGGCACATATGGGAGGCTGGATGAACTGGGAAGAGGTGACGGAGAGACTTGCACCGGTTGTTAAGGAGTATTCTTCTTCGCAAGGACAGATATTCCTGGATACTGCATTTTCCATAGGTGAGATAGAGTGGCTGGATAAAGCCCGTCACAAGTCTTATCATCAGATGTCGGATGATCAGTTCAGAATAATGGTAAGAGAGTTCGGATATGACAGGATACTTTTTGCAACGGATTCGCCCTGGGCTGACCAGAAGGACTATGTGGACCGGATGAATAATATGGGACTAAGCCGGGAAGAGCTTGAATATATCTATCATAAAAATGCAGAGTCAATACTTGGATTATAGTTAAGAGGAATGGGGACAATGGAATATAATTTTTTTGCAACTATTTCGAGAATGAAATATATCAACAGATGGGCACTTATGAGGAATTCCAGAGAGGAGAATCTGAGTGAGCATAGTCTTGAGGTTGCTATGATAGCCCATGTGCTGTGTGTGATATCTAATAAGAGGTATGGTCATGAGCTGAATGCTGACAGAGCTGCACTTATCGGACTATACCATGACAGCTCTGAGATAATAACAGGAGATATGCCAACTCCGGTTAAGTATTATAATCCTGATATTCAGGATGCTTATAAGCAGATAGAAACTATTGCTGAGTACAAGCTTCTGGAGAAGCTTCCTAAGGATCTAAGACCTGAGTATGAGGAAATATTTAAGGGGAGCGGCACTCAGGATGATAAATACATGAGACGTCTGGTTAAAGCGGCTGATAAGCTTTCTGCCTATATTAAGTGCATAGAGGAGGAGAAGGCTGGAAATACAGAGTTCTCCACTGCAAAGAAAACTATAGAGAGAGCACTGGAGAAACTGAGCCGGGAGCTTCCGGAGGTAAAAGATTTTATGGAGGAGTTTCTTCCTGCATATGGCAGGACACTGGATGAGCTTACGTAGCCTGCATTCGGGAGAACACTGGATGAACTTACGTAGCCTGCATTTGGGAGAACACTGGATGAGCTTACATAGCCTGCATCCGGGAGAACACTGGATGAGCTTACGTAGCCTGTGTCTTGCAGAACAGAATCAGTTCAGCGATTGCATGACCTGAATAATTATATTATATAAATGACAGTTTTATTGAAATATAAGTCTGTATATGGTACTATTTTCTATGTGGGTGTTTACAAAAATGTATAAAATAGAGAGGGTATCTGTATATGGAAAAAAAGTTTACGAATATGAGGGATATAGCAAGAAGCTTTTCAAGTGCTATGAATCTTCTTCGTCCTGAAACAGACAAGCTTCATCAGAGAGTGGCATATCTTGCCTACAATATTGCAAGAGAAATGGATTACAGTGAAGAAGATCTGAAGGAAATGCTGTATGCCAGTGTCCTATATGATGTAGGAATAGTTCTGATGCCGGAAAGAGGTGCAGATAAGGAAAGATATACCTTTAAAGAGCTGGCAGGTGCCGGACTGGGTATTATCGGGGATGTTCAGAGACTAAAGCCTGTCTGTGAGATAATGAGAGCTGCAGATCCAGAGTGGGAGACTTCAGAGGATCTGTTTGGTATGGACAGATACAAAAAGTTTGGTGAGATCATAGAGGTGGCTGATAAGATTGCCTTTATGCTTGATCCAAAGGATGCTGCCCTTAATCAGGTAGAGGATATCAGCATGGCTGTTCAGGATATGGCTTCAGAGGGCATAAGTAATGATGTAATTGAGGCTTATCTTAGATTTGCTGAAAAGGATTACGTATGGATGGAGGTGCTTCATCAGCCTGAGCTATTCCTGAATTATATTCCGAATATTAATACGGTGACGCTTGATGATATGATCGAGATGGCAAAGTTCATGTCACGTATTATAGATTTTAGAAGCTCATATACTGCTATGCATTCATCAGGTGTTGCGGTTACTGCGGTAAGACTTGCTGAAATCATGGGTATGTCCGAGGATGAATGTAAGAAAATGATGATAGCAGGCTATCTTCATGATATCGGAAAGCTGAAGGTTCCCAAGAGCGTTCTTGAGAAGAATGATAAGCTCTCGGATTCTGAGTTCAATATTGTTAAGGAATATGCTTATTATACAAGTATTCTTCTTCAGAACATTGCAGGATTTGAACAGATAGGAAAATGGGCAGCCCTTCACCATGAGAAGCTGAATGGTTATGGCTATCCTTTCAGACTAAAGGCAGACGATATACCTATGGGAGCGCGTATAATAGCGATTGCCGATATATTTTCAGCGGTTGCAGAAATCAGAGCTTATCGTAGCGGTATGTCCAAGGATGAGGTTATTGCAACATTACAGCAGAATGTTGAGACAGGTGCTATGTCAGGTTATATCGTAGATATACTTATTAAGAACTACGACAATATATTTGCGGTACGTGATGATGTAGTACGTAAGGAAGGCGCAAGATACTATGCATCAGTTGTGGATGTAGATGAGTAAAGCGGTAAAGATACTTTTGAAACTGCAATTTCAGGCAGACGTTTTCGGCATTAGTCCGGTTGTTTTGCGAATGATGTAATGGTAATTGATACAAGTTATATATAAACTCCTGTCACCCGGTGGCGGGAGTTTTTTGCTGTTATAGTTAAGTGATCATTAAATTATCATTCGCGATTTATCACATTAAAGCGATAACGCATTGACGCAACAGATAATTTGATGTAGTATAGGTAGAGTCAGATAATCAGGCAGTGTTTTGAGTGGTATGTAACCTGAAGTGGCTATTTGACTGGATTTACCAGATTAAGCTAGGAGGATAGGAAGATGCCTATTACAAAATTGCTAGAGAGAAATGCAGAGCTTTATGCAAATGATATAGCTCTTGTTGAAGTAAACCCTGCTATAACAGAAGTCAGAAGGGTAACCTGGAGAGAATATGAGCTGATGGAACCCAATCCCAAGGCTCCATACAGAAGAGAGATAACCTGGAGTGTATTTAACGAGAAGGCTAACAGATTTGCCAATCTTCTGTTAAGCAGAGGAATCAAGAAGGATGATAAAGTGGGAATCCTTCTTATGAACTGTCTTGAGTGGCTGCCGATATATTTTGGTATTCTTAAGACAGGTGCTATAGCTGTGCCTCTTAATTTCAGATATGACGCAGATGAGATAGAATATTGCGTAGATCTTGCAGATGTAGATATTCTTGTATTTGGTCCGGAATTTATAGGTCGTGTTGAGGAGATAGCAGAAAAGATATCCCGTAACAGACTGCTGTTCTACGTTGGTGAGAACTGTCCTTCTTTCGCAGAAGACTATAATGAGATGGTTGCCAATTCCAGTTCTGTCACACCTGATATAGAGATTTCTGATGAAGATTATGGTGCAATATACTTTTCATCAGGAACCACAGGCTTCCCTAAGGCGATACTTCATAAGCATAAGTCGCTGATGCACAGTGCCAAGGTTGAGCAGGCTCATCATGGTCAGCAGAAGGATGATGTATTCCTCTGCATCCCGCCTCTTTATCATACAGGTGCGAAAATGCATTGGTTTGGATCGCTTATCTCAGGAGGAAAGGCTGTTCTTCTGAAGGGAACCAAGCCGGAGTATATACTTGATACGGTCAGCAGAGAGGGCTGTACTATCGTATGGCTTCTGGTTCCATGGGCACAGGATCTTCTGGTTGCTCTTGAAAGCGGTAAGCTGTCAAAGGAGAACTATAAGCTTGACCAGTGGAGACTCATGCATATAGGTGCCCAGCCGGTACCTGCCAGTCTTATAACCAGATGGAAGGCTATGTTCCCGAATCATGATTATGATACAAACTATGGTCTGTCAGAATCTATCGGACCGGGCTGTGTACATCTTGGAATAGAGAATATCGATCATGTAGGAGCTATCGGAGTTCCCGGATATGGCTGGGAAACAAAGATTGTGGCAGAGGACGGACATATAGTAGATAAAACGGACAGTGACTCAGTCGGTGAGCTTTGCGTAAAGGGCCCCGGAGTTATGACCTGCTATTACAAGAATGAAGAGGCTACAAAGGAGTGCATCAAGGACGGATGGCTCTATACCGGAGATATGGCAAAATACGATGAGGATGGCTTCATATGGCTGGTAGACAGAAAGAAGGATGTCATCATCAGTGGTGGTGAGAATATCTATCCGGTTCAGATAGAGAGCTTCATCATGAAGAATCGTAAGGTTCAGGATGTTGCTGTAATCGGTATAGGAGATGCAAGACTCGGAGAGATTTCGGCAGCCATCATTCAGCTTAAGGAGGGTGAAGAGTGTACAGAGGAAGAAATGAATAACTTCTGTCTGGAGCTTCCCCGCTATAAGAGACCTCGTAAGATTATATTTGCAAATGTACCAAGAAATGCAACAGGAAAGATCGAGAAGCCGCTTCTGCGTGAAATGTATGGAGCAAAGAATCTCGTTGATAAGGAAAATCGAAACTAATTGTGCAATTTTTCAAAAGATGCCCCACAAAGCTAATGTTTTGTGGGGCACTTTACATAATATTTGTTAAAAGTAACCAAAATTATATAAAATGCACAAAAACACTATCACTATTTGTTAAATTATGCTAAAATATACATGGTTAGAGAAAGTTTAACTGTGAATATGATTTATAAAACACTGATTGCTCATGCGTAGGGGGATTCAGTGATGAGCCGGTTTAGCCGGTATAATTTGGAAGGTATTTGGGTGTGCCGTACGTAATCGGAAAGAGTCTGTCAGACCAAAGTTTGGGGAAGGTGGTCTGTCAGGCTCTTTCTCCTTTATAAAAATATCATGTTGTGATATAGTGTCAAAGGACCTGATGTAAATGTAGTTGGAGGGAATATGGATGCTTGTAGCTGATAATCTTGTAAAGACTTTTTCCAAAAGAACAGAAAAAGGCAGGCGTATAGAATTTAATGCTGTAGATGGTATATCCCTCAAGGTGAGTCCCGGAGAAATAGTCGGTATATTAGGTCCGAATGGAGCGGGAAAGACTACATTTCTCAGAATGCTTGCTACATTAATGAATCCCACCTCCGGAAAGGTTTACATAACGCATGATAAGGAGCAGGACTGGGAAAAGAATATAGCAGTAAATCCTGCTAATGATTCAGAAGCTGCTAAAGCTCATGATGATACTTCAAAAAATGAACTGATAACTGATCCTCTCAAGATAAAGGAATGTATCGGCTATCTGTCCGGAAATACAAAGCTCTATGGCAGGATGTATGTTCGTGAGATGCTGGAGCTGTTTGCAGGTCTTTATGGTATGCCTGAAAGCAGGATAAAGGACAGGGTTAATGAGGTGGAGAGTCTGCTGGGGTTATCTGATTTTATTGATAACAGGATAGAAAAGCTTTCTACAGGCCAGACACAAAGGGTATCTATAGCCAGGTGCATAGTGCATGATCCGGATATCTATATATTTGACGAACCCACGCTGGGGCTGGATATTATCAGCAGCTCGGCTATTATCGAATTTATGAAACAGGAAAAGCTAAAGGGTAAAACAGTCGTTTACTCAACTCATTACATGGAAGAAGCAGAGTATCTCTGTGACAGGATAATAATGCTGGATAAAGGGCGTCAGATCACGAATTTGAGCCCGGAGAAGCTGAAGCAGGAGACAGGAACCTCTAATATGCGTGAAGCCTTCTATGAAGTGATAAGAAGGGAGGGCATGGCAGATGAGGATTAAGGTTGTAAAGCTTCTGTTAAAGAAGGAGTTGCTGGATGTATTTCGTGATCATAAGGCGGTCATCATGCTCGTGCTGGTTCCGCTTCTGGTTTATCCGCTGATATTCTTCTCAGCATTTGGTGTTATGACACTGATTCAGAAAAGTATTAATGAGACAGAGTACAGAGTCCTTCTGGATACAGATGATGGTGGTTTACTGGAGGAGCAGATAAGGCTATATAATCAGAAAAATCTGGAGGCGGGTGAAGAAAGTACAGAACAGCTCCTGGTGGTACATAAGAGCTTTTCGGGACTGGATGATGTTGATGAACTGCTCCAGAATGAAGAAATAGATGTATATGTTACTTCCGAAATGTCTTCAGATGGAAGAATAACCTATAGTACAAGATATGTATCTTCTATTACATCTTCTAATTATGGAGAAATAGAACTGAAGGAAGTTCTGGATGAGCTTTCGGATAAACAGACAAGAGAAATGATAGATGATGCGGGGCTGGATTCTGAAAGCATCATGGATCCATTTGACATAGAAAGAAATAATATAGCCAGCACCGAACAGTCAGCCGGCAGCATACTTGGAATGATTCTGCCCTTTATGATGATAATAAGTCTCCTGATGGGAACCATGTATCCTGCTATTGATACTACTGCAGGGGAGAAGGAAAGAGGGACGCTGGAAACACTTCTGACTATGCCGGTTAAGAATCATGAGATTATTATGGCAAAGTTCCTTACGGTAGCTATAATGGGAATCATTTCGGCACTTCTTAACCTGCTTTCTATGGGGATCATGGTTGCATATCTTATAAGGGTTGTAAGTCTTGGCTCAGATACTCTGGGGTTTGATATATCCGGCTTTCATGTAGCAACCTTTATTCCTGCCAGTATAGTTACCATTCTGGCGGTGTTTGCATTTTCACTTTTTATATCAGCAGTAACTATGTGTGTGGCTGCATTTGCCAGATCCTATAAGGAGGCAAATAATTATATTACCCCGGTTACTCTGGTAGTAATGATGACAGCATATATAGGATTTATTCCAAATGTGGAGCTGAGTTCAGGTATGGCTATGGTGCCGGTTGCCAATATATGCCTTCTTATCAAGAATCTGCTGCTTTTCAAGACAGACATGGGAACAGTTCTGATAGTGCTGCTCAGTAATGTAATCTATTCCGGATTTGCCGTTCTGTTTCTGGGAAGGATATATAATTCTGAAGAGATACTTTTTGATGAGGGCGGCAGCAATCTGTCGCTGTTCCAGAGAAGGAAGAATATGAAGGCAGGTGGTACTCCTACCGCAGCAGATGCGTGGTTTGTGGTATGTCTGGTACTTATAATTTATCTGTATCTTGGATCGCTGCTTCAGATGAAATATGGTCTGAGGGGAGTGCTGTACAGTCAGCTCCTGGTGCTGATTATACCTCTTATAGTGGTTATATATACAAAATGTGATATAAGAAAGACCTATAGTCTGAGAAAGTTCAGCGCTCTTGATCTGATAGCGGCTTTGCTGCTTTTTGCAGGAACATTTATAGTGGAAAGTACCATTTCCAGTTTTCTATATACTTATTTCAAGGAAGATTTTGATTCCATGAATAGTGGTCTCACGGATATTCTTATGAATAAGAGTATTGCGGTAATGTTTCTGGTGGTGGCTATAGCTCCGGCTATATGTGAAGAGCTTATGTTCAGGGGCTTTATACAGTCAGGTTTTGGCAGGTCATATAAGCCTGTGACTACAATCATACTTGTTTCACTCATTTTCGGAGCTTATCATACAAGTCTGATCAGGTTTCTGCCTACGGCATTGCTTGGAGCCTGCTTTGCTATTATAACCTACTACAGTAAAAGCATTATTCCGGGTATGCTGATGCACTGTTTTAATAATAGTGTGGCGGTTATACAGATGAATTATCCCGGATGGCTGGAGCAGACATTTCCCCTTATATTTGAAGAGGAGCCGACTGTTCTCAGTTCAGTCATACTGGCAGTAATAGGAATACTTCTAATATATGGAGGTATGATGATATTCATACATAAAAAGAATATTTTCAAAAAGGATTTTCAAAAAGAAAATGATATAAAAGATAATTGATATTAAGAAAGATAGTTTAAAGTGAGAGATAGATACGACAATAAAGACAGATACGACAATATAGATGGCTACGACGATATTGATAGCTTCGATGATACAGACGGCTTTGACGATATAGACAGCTACGACGATATTGATAGTTTCGATGATACAGAGAGCTACGACGATATAGACAGATTTGATGAAAGAACCCAATATGGTGACAGGAATCAGTACAGCAGAAGGGTCAGGCAGGAACATAGAACCGGAGCCGGCAGCAGTAATCGGCAAAGTAGTAATGTGAGGCGTAGCCGGAGAGACGAATATGCCGGCAGGAGTCAAGCGGCTGGCAGAAAAAAACGCACTCGTGAAGCCGGATATGACAACCCAAAACGCACTCGCGAGGCTGGATATGACAACAAAGAACGGTACAGTAATAATGAACAGCTAATAAGGAAATTAAGGACGCTTGAGAGAAGAGTCGGAATGCTGTGGATATTCCTTATAATAATTACGATATGTGCTATAATAGGAATAGTTGTTACTAATATAAACCGTATAAAGGGAACTCCTCTTGATTCGTCAGTGATTCTAAGCGAAAAAAGGAAGTTCATAGTAACAACGGATGAGAGCCTGTTCGGCGAATATGGCAGTATGGCTGAGTATAGTGAGGCAAATTATATTAATTATCTTGGACATGCTTATATATTGATAGGAACCTACCCGGATTGTGATTATGTGAAGATAAGTCCAAATGTAGCAAGAAATGATTATAACTGGAATACAGATTTTTATGTTGGAGAGGGTGATCTTTATTATAACTACTTTAAAGACGGCGAGGCTCGTGGAAAGATTGCCATAGATGTATCTGAGTTTCAGAATGATATAGAGTGGGACAAGGTGAAGTCTGCCGGAATAGACATAGCTATAGTCCGTGTGGCATACAGAGGCTATGGAAACGGTGTCATAAAGGATGATTCAAAGGCTGAGTACAATATGAAGGGCGCTAAGGAAGCCGGGCTGGATCTAGGAGTATATTTCTTCTCTTCGGCAGTTAATCGTGAAGAGGGAATAGAGGAAGCCAAATATACTCTGAGTAAGATCAAGGGAATGGATGTAACAGAGCCTGTTGTAATAGATACAGAATACATTCTTGAAAGTCCTGATGCCAGATCAAATGTTATATCAGTGGAGGAGAGAACAGACGCTGTTGTGGCATTTTGCGAAACCATAGAGGAGGCTGGATATACGCCGATGATATATGCCAGCAGGGATCATTTTCTGTTCTATCTTGATCTGGATAGAATAGGAAAATGGGAGTTCTGGCTTGCATCTTATGATACGCCTGTTTTTCCGTATCATACAGAGGGATATCAGTATTCTCCATATGGCTACGTGGATGGGATTCAGACCTATGTGGATCTGGATGTATGGATGAGACCGGATGAATAAAAGCTTTGTGTGGTGCTTGGAATGAGGAGTGTATTCGGAGTTGACTGTAAATAGTAACGATAAAGCTATAAAAAATGAATAGCTACATAATATGAATAGTTACAAAATGTGACTAGCAAAAAATATGAAAACGGAGGTTATTAATATGTGGTACGAGGAGTCGGTATTTTATCAGATATATCCGCTGGGATTCTGTGGGGCGCCATTTGAGAATGATGGAGTGCTTACCTCCAGGATACTTAAGGTTATAGACTGGATACCTCATATAACAAAGCTTGGAGCAAATGCTATATATTTCTCCCCTGTATTTGAATCTGATACACATGGATATAATACAAGGGATTATGGTCTTATAGATAAGAGACTGGGAACCAATGAGGATTTTAAGAAGGTGGTTGAAGAGCTTCACGCAGCCGGAATCAAGGTTGTGCTGGACGGTGTATTTAACCATGTAGGACGCGGGTTCTGGGCATTTCAGGATGTTCTGGAGAAGAGATGGGACAGCCCGTATAAGGACTGGTTCCATATATCCTTTGATGGTAATTCAAACTATAATGACGGACTCTGGTATGAGGGCTGGGAAGGAAACTATGATCTGGTCAAGCTGAATCTTCAGAATCCGGCTGTAGTGGATCATATATTTGACAAGATTAAGTACTGGGTTGACTACTTCGATATAGATGGTCTGAGACTTGATGTGGCTTACTGTCTGGACAAGGGCTTCATACATAATCTCAGGGAATATACAGCAGGTCTGAAGCCTGAGTTTCTGCTTCTGGGAGAGCTTCTTCATGGTGACTATGCCCAGTTTGTAGGTCCCGGAATGCTTGACAGTTGTACTAACTATGCATGCTACAAGGGTCTTTACTCAAGCTTCAACTCCATGAATATGTTCGAGATCATTCACTCTCTTATGCAGCAGTTCGGTCCGGAACAGTGGTGCCGTTACAGAGGAATGCACCTTATGAGCTTCGTGGATAACCATGATGTTACAAGAATAGCCAGCATATTAACGAACAAGAAGCATTTGCCTCTTGTATATGCTCTTTCCTTTGGAATGCCCGGCTTCCCATGTGTTTATTACGGAAGTGAATGGGGAACAGAGGCACGTAAGGAGGAGGGAGATCCTGCCCTCAGAGCCTGCTTTGAAAAGCCTGAGTGGAATGAGCTTACAGACTTCATCTCAAAGCTTGCTGAGATAAAGAAGGAAAGTGAAGCACTTAATTATGGCTCCTTCAGAAGCGTGGTTCTTACCAATCATCAGTGCATCTTTGAGAGAAAGACAGATAATGAGAGGATAATGGTTGCGATAAATGCTTCTGATCAGCCTTATACAGCGCATTTTGATGCCGGCTGCGGACAAGCGGAGGAGCTGATAACAGGAACGCTGCATGACTTTGGCGGAGGCTCGGAGCTTGCTCCTTATTCAGCAGAAATATGGAAGATGGAAAGGTAACATACAAGTTAACTTTTTGTTGTAAATACAAGGCTAAGGTGGTAAAATGTCTCTGTCTTTGGGCTTGTGGGAAACAGCCTACTGGATAAAGATATTTTAGAAGGAGCAGATAGATATGTCACAGAAGATTGTATTTAATTTTGAGAATACTAAATTTAAGGCAAGTGATGCAGAGGTTCAGGCTATTAAGCCAAGGGTTGAAGCTGCATATAAAACACTTGTGGAAAAAACAGGTGAGGGAAATGATTTCCTTGGCTGGATAGATCTTCCGGTTGATTATGACAAGGAGGAGTTTGCAAGAATCAAGTCAGCAGCAGCTAAGATTCAGAGCGATTCAGATGTATTACTGGTAATAGGAATCGGTGGTTCCTATCTTGGCGCAAGAGCAGCAATCGAGGCTCTTCGTCATGGCTTTTATAACAGCGTATCTAAGGAGATTCGTAAGACTCCGGAGATTTATTACTGTGGAAACAACCTCAGCTCTACATACATTTCCGAGCTTGTAGAGGTTATCGGGGATAGAGATTTCTCTGTAAATGTTATCTCCAAGTCCGGTACAACAACAGAGTGTTCAGTTGCATTCCGTCTCTTCAAGGAAATGCTTGAAAAGAAGTATGGTAAGGAAGAGGCTGCAAAGCGTATCTATGCTACAACAGATAAGGCTCGTGGAGCACTTAAGACACTTGCTGATTCAGAGGGCTATGAGACATATGTTGTTCCTGATGATGTTGGCGGTAGATTCTCAGTTCTTACTGCAGTTGGACTTCTTCCTATAGCTGTAAGCGGTGCTGATATAGACAAGCTGATGGAGGGGGCTGCAAATGCACGTGAGTACTGCCTGTCAAAGAGCTTTGATGACAGTGATGTACTGAAGTATGCAGCAGTAAGAAATGTGATGTATGAAAAGGGACTGGGTATGGAGATACTTGGTAACTTCGAGCCTGCTCTTCACTATGTAACAGAGTGGTGGAAGCAGCTTTATGGAGAAAGTGAAGGCAAGGATGGCAAGGGTATCTTCCCTGCAGGAGTTGATTTTACTACAGATCTTCATTCACTTGGTCAGTTTATTCAGGATGGAACAAAGAATCATTTTGAGACTTTCATAAATGTCATCAATCCTCGCAAGACTGTTGTTATGCAGGAAGAGGCTGAGGATCTGGATGGACTTAATTATCTTGCCGGCAAGGAAGTTGATTTTATTAATAAGTGTGCTATGGAAGGAACCATACTTGCCCATGTTGATGGTGGAGTTCCAAACATCCGTATAGATATGGAGACCATTGATGAGCTGAGTCTTGGAGAGCTTTTCTATAAGTTTGAGTTCGCCTGTGGCGTAAGCGGTTATACACTTGGTGTTAATCCATTTAACCAGCCGGGAGTTGAGAGCTACAAGAAGAATATGTTTGCTCTTCTTGGAAAGCCCGGATTTGAAGAGATGACCAAGGAACTTCGTGCCAGACTTGGTAAATAAGACTAAAGATTCATGATAAGAAGTCAATGGGATCTAATCTCATTGACTTTTTTATATATGAATGCTTATACCTGAATTTGGTAAGAGATACGACTATTATATATGATATAAGGTGAACCATGAGCACAGAAGAAAGATTTGAACTTATAGCCCCCTGTCATTTTGGACTGGAAGCAGTTCTGAAAAAAGAGATACAGAGTCTTGGATATGAAATAACGGAGGTAGAGGACGGAAGAGTAACCTTTGCCGGACCTGTATCTGCTATAGCCAGAGCCAATATCAATATCAGGACCAGTGAGAGAATACTGTTAAAATGCGGCCAGTTCAGAGCCACAACCTTTGATGAACTGTATGAAGGTGTGAAGCATATACCCTGGGCAAGAATCATTCCGAGAGATGGAAGATTCTGGGTTACAAAGGCTACTACCAATAAGTCAAAGCTTTTTAGCGAGACTTCTATTCAGTCCATTTCCAAGAAGGCAATGGTCGAAAGTATGAGTAGTACATACCATATCAATCATTTTACAGAGGACGGTGAGGATTATCCGGTCCGTATATTCATCAAGAAGGATATCGTTACAGTAGGACTTGATACAACCGGTGTGTCTCTTCATAAAAGAGGCTACAGAAAGCTGGTTGGTAAGGCTCCTATCTCGGAGACGCTGGCGGCGGCACTTATAATGCTGACACCCTGGAGAGAAGACAGGCTTCTGGTTGATCCCTTCTGCGGAAGTGGTACATTTCCCATTGAGACAGCCATGATAGGGGCGAATATAGCACCCGGAGTTAATAGAGACTTTACCTCCTGTACATGGGAGAAGCTGCTCAGCAGGAAGATATGGTATGATGCCTACGATGAGGCAAGGTCACTGGAAAAAACGGATGTGGATATGCATATACAGGGCTATGATCTGGATTCACAGATAATCAAATGTGCCATGCAGAATGCAGAGGATGCAGGGGTCAGCCGGTATATTCATTTTCAGGCAAGAGGTGTAAAGGATCTCAGCAGTCCGCGCTCCTATGGGTTTATTATAACCAATCCTCCGTATGGAGAGAGACTTGAGGACAAGGAAGCTCTGCCGGAGCTATATAAAGTGATAGGAGAACGATACAGGAGTCTGGATAACTGGTCTATGTTTCTGATAACCTCCTATGAGGAGGCGGAAAAGTATATAGGCAGAAAGGCAGACAAGAACCGTAAGATATATAATGGAATGATAAAGTCGTATTATTATCAGTTTATGGGTAAGAAACCGCCAAAGAGGGACAAATGAGAAAACTGCTGATTTTCATGCTTCTAGTGGTATCAGTGCTGCTGGTACTTATGTATCTTCCCGGTGATTCTCCAAGACATATAGAGAAGGGGATAAGGTACGAAAATGCAGTAGATACGCTGGTGCAGAAGAAACTGGAATATATTCAGGAAAATGGAATAGAGATAAGGCTTGAGAATAAGAGCCTGAGGACATTTGGCTATAAGATCATGATGAAGGAAGGGACAAGCCTCATGGCTTCAGAACGCTTTCTGGAAGATATCATGGGCTGCTCTGTTCTGATATACAGGAATGGGGATGTCAAGGTGTGCAGAGCCAGAACTACTCTGGACTATAAGTCTTCTGAGGTTGAAAAGACAGAGGATGGAGAGATATATATACCGATCTCCGACTATATAAATCAGTTGGGCTATCAGGTAAGCTTTTCATTTGTGGAAGATTATGTAAACTTCAAAAACACAGATGGCGGTAAATATCTTCCTGAAGCCTACGACATGAGGGACTATGGAAGAGTTACTCCTGTGAAGGATCAGGGAAGCTATGAAACCTGCTGGGCATTCTCTTCTCTGGCAGCACTGGAAACTGTAAATATGCCCTATGAGGAAAATGATTTTTCAGAGGATCATATGTCCAGAAGTAATGATTTCAGTCTGGAGCTGAAGGATGGTGGCGATCACAGTATGAGCATAGCTTATCTTGCCTCCTGGAAGGGACCGGTTCGTGAAGAGGACGATCCATACGGAGACGGAGTATCAGATGACAGTCTGAAGTCCGTCAAGCATCTGAAGGAAGCACTTATAATAGATAAGCGTGATGACGATAAGATAAAAAGTGCTGTGTTCAAATATGGCGGTGTTGAGACCTCGATATATATATCAATGACCTATGGAAATGAAGGCTCTGAATATTATAATAAAGAAACGGCAAGTTACTATTATGATGGAGATGAGGAACCTACACATGAACTTGTTATAGTCGGATGGAATGACCATTATCCCAAGGAAAACTTTGCTAAAAAGCCTAAGGGGGATGGGGCATACATCTGTAAAAACAGTTGGGGTGAAAAGTTTGGAGACGATGGATATTTCTATGTGTCCTATGAGGATGTAAATATATGCAGTAAGTCTATAGTATATACCAAGCTTGATGATGCTGATAATTATGACAATATTTATCAGACGGATCTGCTGGGATGGGTTGGTGCCATGGGCTATAAGTCTGAATCAGCCTATATGGCAAATGTATATACTGCCGGAGGAGATGAAACCCTGAAGGCCATATCCTTCTATGCAACCGGTCCTGAGACTACCTTTAAGGTGTTCATAGTGCCTGAATATAAGGATGAGACCTCGCTCAACTCAGGCAGAAAGGAAATCGGGAAGGGAGAAACCCGTTATGCCGGGTACTACACCGTAGATCTTTCCCAGGATATAAAGCTTAAGAAGGGACAGCGGTTTGCCATAATAATGAGTGTTAAAACGCCCGGAAGTGAGAGGCCTATTGCTATAGAGTGTGATGGAGGCGACAGAACCGAAGGTGTTGACCTGACAGACGGAGAGGGCTTTATAAGTGCCAGAGGAGCTGTCTGGGAAAGCGCAGAGAGTGAAGAGGCAAATGTCTGCCTGAAGGTTTTTACAGATAATACGAATAATTAAAAGAAGGGAAATAATAAAATGGAAAAACTTGTATTCGCTACCGGTAATATGAATAAGCTGAGAGAGATAAAGGAAATCCTTTCAGGAATAAATCTGGAGATTGTTTCCATGAAGGAAGCAGGAGTAGATATAGATATAGTTGAAGATGGAGATACCTTTGAAGCAAATGCACTAATCAAGGCAAGGGCTGTCAGCAAGGCATGTGGTGCCATGGCGGTTGCTGATGATTCCGGACTTGTAGTTGATGCACTCGGTGGTGAGCCGGGGGTATATTCGGCAAGATATATGGGAGAGGATACCTCTTACGATATAAAGAATCAGGCCATTATCGACAGGCTTGAGGGGGTTCCGGATGAAGAGAGGACTGCCAGATTCGTTTGCGCGGCGGCTCTTGTTTTTCCGGATGGCAGAGAGTATGTTTTTAAAGAGGCTATGGAAGGAAGAATAGGATATGAAATAGCGGGTGAAAATGGATTTGGCTATGATCCGATATTCTATCTCCCTGAATATGGTAAGACCTCTGCTGAGATTTCTCCTGAAGAGAAAAATGCTATCAGCCACAGAGGTAAGGCTATGAGAGAAATGGCGGAGTTCTTACGAGGAAATCAGATATGATAAAAAAGATACTTATTGTAAGTGATTCTCATGGAAAAAGCCTGAATGTAAAAAAGGCAATTGACAGGGAATACCCGGATATGCTCATTCATCTTGGAGATATAGAAGATGATCCGGATGAGGTGTGTGACTGGCTGAATGATGCGGCAAGGGTCTGGAATGCTTCTGGAAAGGCTGATAATGAGAGAATAGCCTTGCCTGTCCCTGCTGTATTTATTCAGGGAAACTGTGACAGATATGGAGGAGACATTCTCAGAAAAGTAGCGGTATTTGACCTGAATGACCACAGGTTTTTCTGCACTCATGGTCATAGGCAGGGTGTTAATTACGGACTGGAGAATCTTATGTACACAGCTATGGAAAATGACGCAGATATAGCTATGTATGGTCATACGCATATACCCTTTGATGATGATTATGATGGTGTAAGGATACTGAATCCGGGAAGCATATCTCTTCCAAGGGGAGGCAGTAATAAGAGTTATATGGTAATGACCTTTGATGCGGAAGGCGGGTTTGAAGTGGAGCTTAAGGAATTATAGATATAGTGCGGCTTGAAACCGGTTATATGAATAATGCAGTCTGAAATAAGTTGTAGGTATAGAGAAGCTTGATAATAAGAAGGTGAAGGATATAGGTACATTTATTGTATTCAGGTTATAGTATAGAAGGCAGGATCGGTATGAAAAAAGGTGATGTTATAGAAGGGGTTATAGAAGAATACAGCTTTCCTAACAAGGGAAGCTTTATTCATTTCGAAGAAAATGAGCAGGCTCCGGACGGAAGGATAGAACGTAAGGTTGCAGTGAAGGGAGCACTTCCCGGACAGGCGGTAAAGGTTAGAATAAAGAAGAAAAAAGAGGGTAAGGCAGAGGGGATTCTTCTTGATGTAGTTAAGAAGTCACCGTTGGAAACCAAGAAGCCTATGTGCGATCATTTCTATGAGTGTGGCGGATGTACTTATCAGACCTTTGCATATACTAACCAGCTTAAGCTTAAGGAAAAGATGGTTAAGGAAGTTCTGCAGATAGATTCCTTTGATGATGATTTTATATGGGAGGGGATTCTGTCCTCACCATCACAGTTCAGGTACAGGAATAAGATGGAATTTACATTTGGCGACTATGAAAAGGATGGACCTCTTACTCTGGGACTTCATAGGAAAAACTCTACTCATGATATACTCAGTATAGATTCCTGCGCTATAGTAAATCCGGTATGGAATCAGATTCTTAAATATACCCAGAATTTTTTCAGGAGATATGCTGTTCCGCATTATAATAAACGTACACATGAAGGAATACTTAGAAATCTGGTTATAAGAGAATCCAAGTCTGATGGCAGTATATTGGTAAATCTGGTAACAACTACTCGCATGAAGATAGATGAGAATACCAGAAATAATTTATGGAATGAAAAAAGAAGTGAAACGGTAGATGAACTGCATCTTCCGGAATATGTGGCAGGACTTCTCAGTCTGGGTGATGAACAGCCCAGAGGACTGGATGGTTACTCTTCATACGGATACAGTAAGGGGAGCGGTGATTATTATGGAGTAGGAGGTTCTTCCGGAATCAACGGAGGAGCTTATAGAAATAAAATGGGAACAGGTACATTTAACTCGCTGTCTAATTATAGCAGGATAGCCGGTGTGCTTTACACAGAATGTGATACACTTGCAGATGCGATAATACCTGATTCAGTTACAGTGTTATATGGAGATGGTCATCTTATGGAGGAGGTGCTTGGGCTTAAGTTCAAGATATCGCCATTTTCATTTTTCCAGACGAATACAAAAGGTAGTGAGGTGCTTTACGCCAAGGCAAGAGAGTATGCCCTGGAGGCTATCTCCCGTAAATACAGGGCGGAGGCTGCTTCTGTAGCTGAAGGTAATGATGGAGCAGCGGGAGATAATAATATACCAGCGAATGAATCGGATAGGAATGCAGGCGAGGCAGTAAGAGATAATTATAAACTTGTGAGAGAATCGGATAAGAATGTAGGCGAGGCAGTAAGAGATAATTATAAACTTGTGAGTGAATCGTGTATAAATGCTGGCATGGCAGGTGGAGAGAAGAAAGCCGGTGTTATATATGATCTATATAGCGGGACGGGTACTATAGCTCAGTTAATGGCTCCTGTGGCTGATAAGGTATATGGTATAGAGATTATAGAGGAGGCTGTGGAGGCTGCAAAGGAGAACGCTAAGCTGAATAAGTTAAGTAACTGCGAATTCATAGTCGGAGATGTGCTGAAAAAACTGGATGAGCTGGAAGAAAAGCCGGATCTAATAATACTTGATCCCCCAAGAGACGGAGTGAATCCTAAAGCGCTCATGAAAATACTTTCTTATGAGGTGGATTATTTGGTTTATATAAGTTGTAAACCGACTTCTCTGGCAAGAGATCTTGAAATATTTAAGGCAAATGGTTATATACCGGTGAAAGGGTGTTCAGTGGATATGTTTCCTAATACACAGCATGTGGAGTGCGTAGTATTGATGTCAAAGAAAGAAATTAGAAATCACTGAACACTTTGTTTTCAATGAGGATTGTTTTTCTATATTTCCTAATTATTGATACTGTCAATATATTTGCATTGAGTAAAGGAGTTTGGGTATGGAATTGTATGTAGAAAATAAAACTTTGATCGGCATAAAAAATACTACTAAGGAAGAATCCTGCTTGATTATCCCTTCAGGAATTGAGAACATAGCGGCATGTGCATTTAAAAGTTCAGGTTTTCAAAGAATCATCATTTCTGAAGGTGTAGAAACAATTGAAGATGAGTCTTTTTCTTCGTGCCAATATTTGGAGACCGTTGTCATTCCAACTACATGTAAAAAGATAGGAAAAAAAGCTTTCTATGATTGCAAAGCATTGAAAGATGTCTTCTTGAATACCGCTAATTGCAGGATCTCTTCTGATGCTTTTTCTGTTATCGGCTCACCGTTTTACGACAATCTCGCTTTTATTCAATCTGAATCAAAACCAGAATATAATACTGAAGAACGTTTCCCGTTAATGTTTCATTGTGTACCAAACTGTTCTCAGAGAACTATGGCTCAATCTGTTGAAGCCTCAAACTATTACTGCTGGACGACCGATTATGGAGCTCGCGACAATTCATTTGATGTATTCATGTATGGCTTTCATCATGGACAATCGCTTGTAAAATCTGGAAAAAGAAATATTTTTATTGACAACAAAAGTATTATTAATGATTGTGTTTTCCCTGATAAGGAATCAAGATTTCATTATTTGTTTGGAAAGTACCAATTGAATTTAGCAGAAGGAAATGCGGAGCATCTAGTTATAAGTTACTATAAAATCGAATCTGAAAAAACAGTAAATTTGAAGTCAAAGAAGAACTATGAATTAGATTCAGAAAAGATTTCGGAAAGAATTCACTCAGTGTTAAAAGATCTGGAAGAAAGGGAAGAGAAAAAGAAAAAGGGAATACTACCTTCATCTTCAAGAAACAAAGGAACTATTATCGATAATACTCTATTTATCCCTTACGGAGTTATTACTGTAAAAAAAGAGGATTATTGTGACTGTACCGAGGTTACAAGAATCGTATTTCCAGATACAGTAATGGTAATTTCAGATGGTTCTTTTTCAAACTTTGATAATCTTAAAAGTGTCGAATTTGCCAGCAAACCGCTTTATATTTCAGAAAATGCATTTGGACAAACTGTTTTTTATTATTGTATCAAGAATACTCTCAGAGATTATTATGATAAAGATGCTTTATCTTTTCTAAAAGAAACAAAAACGGATTTAACCCACCGTTCATTAAGTGATGTTTGGGGCATTTATGGCGTAGAAAATGAATCTGTAACTAGTTCCGAAATTGATGGAGTAATATATCTATATGACAAAAGGGAGAAAACAATTATCCTTTCTATCTGTGATAACACAAATGTGGAGACTATTCATGTTCCGGAATATATTAACGGAGAACAGGTATGTAATATAGGTCCCGGAGCTTTTTCCGGCTTGAAACAGATAAAAGAAATCAATATTCCTTCAACTGTCGATTCCATTCAATGGAGAGCATTTGCCGGATGCATTTCCCTGCAAACAATTTATTGTCGTAATGATTCTATTGATATTGACAGCGAAATCTTCCACAAATGCGAATCATTACAGTACATATGGTTCGAGGGACCGCCACGCTTACCATCAAAATATGTACCTTTTGCTCGTTGGGCGAACTGGTTAAGCAACGGATATCATGGAAATCATTGGTATGATCCCGTTCATGATAGTGATCAACACAAGGACTATAGTGCCTGTGAAATGCTCGAAATGATTATGTTTTGCGCGCCGTTTCCTACAATACATATTGAACACATGTCATCAGTTGATATTTCCTTGATGTGTAGTTCCGGCTTTTTTGGATTAAATGTATTCACTCCGCGGTTTATTGCTTTCGAAGAACAGCTTTATAAAGAGTCAGAGAGCACACAACTTGATACCGTATCCAGTTCAGGAGATAATTATCTGCACGATGAAAGCAATGAGCATACCAAGGCATATTCACAATGTGTATTGACGGAAGAAAAACAGGATCATTAAGCATAAAAGATTGCATCGGAATTACAGAACGAAGGATTCATATCGTTGACTTTGATAACGAAGGAAACATCGATTCGTTTTCTCCATTCCACAATTGTTCCAGGTTGATATTCTATCTGAGTTATTATTTACATCGAGGAGGATACTATGCAATTTTGGGAGTATTATATAGAAGCAGCTTCACCTTTTGACTTTATTCGTGAATACAAAATGCTACGATTAGTCAACAAGAATGAAGAATTAGCAAAACAAATCTGTTCTGAAGCAGAAAAATATTATGGAGAATTACAAGGAATTCAAGAATACACCAGCGGTCCCAGCGAAAAAATAAAAGAAACGGAAAAGAGAATAATTACTTTTTCTGTTGAACAAATAGTCATAAAGGACGATTGCCTTTATGGGTTTATCAGAGAATCTGAAACTGGTCAGATAATCAATTGCTTCAGTGCGCATCTAGAGGTTATTCCTATATCAGAAGTAGGCAAACCTGTAAGAACCGGAAAGATTTATAACGAAGATGGAGAATATATCGGAAGTGCGCTTTATAAGTATGCGCTAACTGAATTCTGCACGCTTATGCTTTATTCTAATTAGTTAAGCAATGGCACGGTCGATTTATTCCCGTTTACGAACGGTGATTGAGGCGACGGTGGAAGCCCGGTAGATATGTTCTGATAGAACTGGATGGATCTGTTTCCGATTACGAGCGGAAGCGCTGACATCCAAATCGACGTATCGAGCCATGTGGAGACCATCGCGTTGATTGAACGGGTCAGAAATGCGAAGGATTTTGTGCAGATAGGTAT
>OCVV012843393.1_pt1 | contig 58491 bp, 86 predicted proteins | sample 1539721 | NCBI WGS metagenome assembly OCVV01 (sample SAMN02144230, study PRJEB22623) | gut metagenome | biome: sheep rumen | host: Ovis aries | place: New Zealand
TTTTTTTTTTCGCTTAAAAAACAACCTATTATATAGAGGTAACTATAAACAAAAAATAGGAGGTAATATTATGGTTATTTTTATAATAGTATATTTTGTAGGAGCAATTGTTGAATTGGTTTGCGATTATATCATTAATAAAGCGATGCTAAACGAAATACTAAGTGGAAATCATCTTATGGTAGAAACCATGAAATTGATTAGAGTACGAAGATTACGTTATAGATTCATACATGTATTAATGAGAGCACTGTTTTGGCCAATATCAATTGTAGGAGGAACAATATGGGAAATTATAACTAAGAAACATAATTTCAAAGATTTTGTAGATTATTTTTGTAATTGATGAGTTACTGTTTTAAGGAGTTGTTATATTTAGCAGCTCCTTAAAGTTTTTCGCGGAATTGACATGGTCTTATATGAGGTAGGAAACTAACAATAATGAAAGGAGAAAAGACCATGGACGATATCATAAGAATTATTGAAAATGGTGGAGTTTTGACTGGAATAAAATTAAGTTAAAGCTACTGATGTAAGAGATTGTTATATTTGGCAGTCTCTTATATTTTTCGCGTAATGAGCATATACTATAATGGAAAGGAGGTGATAGCCATGGTTAGGGTTGTAATTGAAATCGCAGATGAAGTCTACGAAGACATCATGAAAGGATGGGAATTCGTAGAAGATTCAGACGCGGTTGTTGAAGCCGTAAAGAATGGCGAATTACTTGACGAAAAGAAGGAGGAGTCTTAAACAGACTCTTTCCTTTTTCGCGTAAAATACACGTTTTTATATGCAGGAGAAAGGTTGTTTTTATTAAGAAAGGAGATAGCAATATGTTGAAAATATTTGGAAGTATTATAGGGTTAATGATTAGCATTGCACTTATATACGTATTCTGGCCGCTAATTATAGCGGGTGGAGTATTATGTGTAGGTGCAGTGATTTTGTTAGCGCCAGCAATACTATTAGGTATTGTATTGGCTAAGCTCTTTAAAAAGAAGAGCTGACCTCCTGCCCAGAGAGAGTCTAATACAGGCTCTCTCATTTTTTCGCGTATATTTCAACTTGTATAATGCAGGTGGAAGTGCCACCTAGCTTTTATATTTCAGGAGGATTAAAACTATGATGAAAAGAGACGAGAGAAAAGACTTAGTAGAGATGACAGAAGGTCTGTTAGAGGATACTTCTAAGCTTATATTTAAGTTAGCTGCTGAAGCAGGATTTAACGTGTTTGACTTGTCCACAGAAGGTGGAGAACTTGGACTCGGTAAAGACTATTTAGCGCTTCTTAAGAAGAGTGGAGATTTATGCAAGGAACAGGCAAGGTTACTTGCTAAGATCGATGATCTCGACACTAGATTTGATGGAATGGAATCTATGCTGAGAGATATTCAAAAAGCAGTAAAGAAAAACTAAGCTTAATGAGAGATTGTTATATTTGACAGTCTCTCAAAGCTTTTCGCGAAAAATTCAAGCTGTATAATGGAGAGCATGAACATGTTCTCTTATTTTTTTTTCGGTTCACGAAAGAAACAATTTGTAAAAGAATATTTTTATTTTAGGAGGTGATATTATATGGGCGCTCCAAATATTGCGACTATGCGTCAAATAATTAGCGACGCTTATCCAGGTTTGAAGTGGAAAGAAAGAGTAGTAAACATGTCAACTAATCAAGTAGTGGCTGTCTATTATAATTTGCTTAAAAGCGGAAAATTAGAAAAGAAAGGAATGACAAAATCAAAGCGTAAAGACGCAAAAGTAAAAATGCCTGAATATTATCAGTATAATGTATTTGATTATATTCTTGGCAGGGTAACATGGTAAACATATTAAGAAAGGAGAGTTATATTTATGGAAATTAATATTACAATTAAAGATGTTGAGTCAGTTGATATCATATTTAACGACAAGACTTGCTTATGGGAGGATAATGCCATGCTAAATAAAAAGGCATTAATAATCACAGAAAAAAGAGCTAAAACTTATTTAAAGCTTAGAGGACATATTTTCCTAAACGAGGTATACGACATGTTAGGATATAAGCGTACGCCATTAGGTGCTATAATGGGCTGGGTTTATGACAAAGACAAGGAGTTAAGCTTCGGATTGACGAAGGAATACCTCAATAATCCAACAGTTGATGTTCCACTTCATTTCAATATTGATGGTGTTATTGTTAATAAAATTTAGGAGGATATTATGGACGCTAAAATTTGTGACAAATGTGGTAAAACTTTTAAAGAAATAAATCAGGTTGCAGAAATAACTGCAATTGACGAGGGAGGAGTAATGATAACTGGCAAAACAGTTGAGGGACGTAAGCCAGGTATCCACATTACTATGAAGACTATTACTCAATCGCCATATTTAAAGAAGCATTATGATTTATGCCCGGAATGCGCTGAAAAAATAATAGATTTTTTATCTAGTGGAACATATCCATGGAAGGAGGAAAAAACAGATTGTATATATTGTGGCGATTGTGATCATATGTTCTGTCCAAAATTTGATTCAAAGGAGGAAGAATAATGGAAAATGTGAAAATCATTAAATTTGAAAACTTTTGCAGTAAGTGTGAAAACAAAGACACAGAGGAAAAAGATAAGCCTTGTAGAGACTGCTTAGCAGAACCAGCAAGAGTTAACGATTCCAGACCGTTATATTTTAAGGAAAAGGAGTGATGCAAATTGCATTGGCGTAACAACACTTATACACGCAAAACTCTATACACTAGACAGGCTGGAATAAAGTTATATTTGAGAGAGCATCCAGACGCTACGATGAAGCAGCTTGCTTATGAGTTTGATGTATCTGAGTCAACAATAAAAAGAGACTTAAGAAAATTAGGTATACAATTAAAGGAGATAAAATAATGAACAAAGCAAAAGTAATTAATTCAAACAAGGTAGCAATGATCAACATCAACAGAACGCAGTTATTCGAAGGCAGAGTAATTGATATTTCAACAACAGCAGGAAGATTCCCTAATATTGAGGCAGCAAAGATTTGGTTTGAGTTCTTCAAAGATGAATTGACCAAGATAGACGGTAATACTCTAGACATCTATATTACAGCTATTGAAGGCAAGAATGTTACTCAGATAGTTATGACAGGAGCTAGCAGAAGAGAGATTCTCTTCCAGTATTCTGCTGATAGTGACAAAGAAGAACCAACTATAAAGGAGGAGAAATAAATGGCATTTAAAGATGAACTAAGGAAATCATTAATAGCATATTTCAGCAAGGATTGGAAAGGAACAAAAAGTATGCCTGTAATATGCGATGATATATGTGATATGCTTCCAGATAAATCATACGAGGATGGATTAAATGAAGGCTGGGATAATGCTAGAAAAGTTGAAATAAGTCCAAGATATGGTGGCTTCACTCCAGAGGAAAAAGAAGAAATTTTTGATACTCCTATACCTGATGACATAATGCGTGAATATAATGGTGTCAAGGCTGCTGCAAAAATTAAGGCATACGAAGAAGAGAAAAACAAAATTCATATCGGAGATGAGGTATTCTCTTATGCATTTAATGACAGGGGTATTGTAACTAAAATAGGTAGCAATAATATAATAACAATAGTTTGTGATAAGATTTCAAGTATAAGCACAAGCATAGATAAGGTATATAAAACAGGTAGATCTTACCCTCAGATAATTGAATATTACAAGTTTTTAGAGCAGTATTCAAATGACAAAAAATAAAGGAGAGAATAAATGTTTTTCAAGTCTAAAGGTTATTGGATAAAGATGCGTGATGACGAGTTTAAATGCACGAAATGCAAAAATCTTGTTCGTGATGCATATGAACCAACAATTACAAATATTACATACAAATACTGTCCTATTTGTGGTAATAAGAAATACAAAATTAAAAGGAGGAAAAAGGAGTGAGTACATTATGTTGCGACTTTTGTGGTAAAGAAACTCTTAAAAAAGACCTTATTGACGGCGGATTCAGGTCTAAGGCATATAACGGACAAATCATACCAATACATGTCTGTGCTGCATGCAAAGAAAAAGCTGTAAATGGACGATATGGTGACCGTTATATTTTCAAAAAGACCAGACCAATAAAAGAAATTTATGAGGATATACGTAAACCAAAGGAGGGTTAAATGAATATTACAAAAGAAGAGGAAGAAGCAATAGTAGAGAACTATTGTAAAACAAGGAATATGGTTCTTATAACTGTAGAAGCTTTAGGACAAATAATTGAAGAATCTACACTAAATGGTTATAAAATAGGTATTAACGTTGAAAAATAAGGAGGATTAAATTATGTTTTCATTATTATTTGTTATATTTTTCATTATCACTATCGTTTTTGCAATAATTTCATATAATACTTCTGATGAAGTATGGGGAGGTTTAGGTGTTTTTACTCTTATTATAACTGCAATATTACTAATCTGTGTTGCATATAATTCAATTAGTGTATTTCATGGCCGAGTATTGCCAGAAAAAATAGCTATGTATGAAGAAGAAAATAAGATAATTGAAGAAGATATAGCAATAATGGTAAAAGAATACATGCAGTATGAAGGTGACACATTCAAAGATGTTACCAGTGAAAGCGCTATAACATTAGTCAACTTGTATCCAGAACTTAAGTCTTCAGAACTTGTTACTCAGCAAATTTCAATACACACAGAAAACAGCAAGAAAATTAAAGAGTTGAAAGAAGACTTGATAGATGCAAAGAATGCTAAATATTTGTTATATTTTGGAGGTAAGTAAATGCCACTAGAACTGATGAAAGAGATCTACGAGAGTAATGAAGACTTTCATGCCTATGTAGATAAGGAGTATAAACTTAGAAGCTACGACAATCCTGAGATAACTATTGATGATATTTTACAGTTTAAGATTGTCCAGGATGTAGCTAAGTATTATGAAGAAAAGAAGGAGAGTAGGGAATGACAAAAGATCAAGCAATGATACACACCTTGTTGAAAGAAAATGATGAGCTGGAACTTGAAATCGGAAGATTGCGTGAAATGCTATCTCGTCATAAGTGGATTCCTGTTACTGAAGATCTACCAAAAGAAAGAAAAGCATATCTTATTTCAATTATTAAAACTGATAGCGGTTTTCAACTTGTTCCAAGAGTTGCAGAATATGTTGGTATTGTGCCGGGTGCCATAGCAAATTATATTGGTAAAGGAAAAAATAAATGGAAAATACTTGATGATGGTGGCCTAGCATCATTAGACTATCAAGATTTATTAGAATGTGTAGCATGGCGTGAGTTGCCGGAACCATATAAGGAATAAGGAGAGTGATATACATGAGTGAAGGGTGGATTCCTGTTACAGAAAGATTGCCTAAGCCAGATGAATATGTAAATGATTTTCCAAAGTATTATCTTGTACAGGATGAGTTTGGGGATATGGTAGTTGCAAGATATACGCATAGTGAATATTGGCAACAAATATGTTGTTTAAAGCCTTATCCGGATGAAATTATAGCATGGCGCGAGTTGCCTGAACAGTATAAACCGCCAAAGCAAAATTTAGCATTTGCTGATAAAAGTGGTTTGGAGTATGCAGATCAACCGACATTACAGAGCGCAACATAAGAAAGGTAGGAGGTAAAAAATATGACAAAACAAGTATGTGATATTTGTGGGAAAGAAGTAGCAACTACGGCATTCACAGATCTTATTAACAATATGAATCTTAAAATTACGACTCGCGGAAGAATATGGGATATATGTCCTAAATGCAGAGAAAGCTTCAACGAATGGATGAAAAAACGCAAAGCAGAATCGGAGGTAAAAAATGCAGATAGTAATTGATATACCAGAGGATGATTATCATGACATTTTGCAATACACAGAATTAAAAGCAAATACAGAGTTTGAAAATTTAATGATAGTTGCAATTAAAAACGGCACAACACTTCCAAAAGGACATGGAAGATTGATCGATGCGGATAAGTTTGAGAAAAGGCTTATGGACGCAAGGTCATATTATATTGGAGAAAAAACAGATGATTTCGATTTACGATTTGCGGCAGGGCTTAAATCAGCGGCTGAAAGATTAGTAGATGCACCAACAATTGTAGAAGCGGAGGAAAATAATAATGAGTGAAGAAATTAAAAGAGGGCCAGGACGTCCAAAGAAGACAGAAGTTATATTTGATGACACACAGTCATTATCAACTGAATCATCATTACCGGTAGAGGTTTCTAATGCTTTACATGGCAGAAGTTCAGAACTTATCAAGATAATAGAAGAAATGAAAGACAGGAAAGCTATTCTTGATAAGGAATTGGAGTCAGCACAGAATGAGCTGCAGGTTATTCAGACTTATATTTTAGAGCATGAGGTGAAAGAAGATGAATGTTAAAGAGTATTTGTATAAGGTAGATGTTATGCGTTTCACGGAAGGACCAGATAGAAATGGTCATATCTGGAATAAAAAAGCAGTAGAAAAAGCTGTGAAAAAGTACAACAGACAGCAGAAGCTACGTAAGATTAAGGACTGGTTTGTTATATTTATTGTGGCAGCAGTCTTTCTACTTTTCTGTTATGGCGTATTTGGTTTAATTGTTGATGTTTTACCTCAGATAGTTAAGTAAAGGAGAGTTATATTTATGAAGAGAATTAAAACATTAGTATGTATGTTACTTATTTGTGTTATGTGTTTCACAGGCTGCAATGCAGATGTAATAGACACAACTTATGACTATGATTATGCTTATATTTTCAAGCCAGACGGAAGTGTGTTGGTTGAAGGTAAAGTTAAGTCATGGAGAGATTACGATGATAGCGATATGATACAGGTTAAGATAGATGGTAAGACATATTATACTTCATCTGTCAATTGTGTTCTTATTGCTAAGTAAAGGAGAGTTAATATGATAAAGAACAAAGTAGTGAGAACTAAGGCTAATAATCGTGATTTTGATGGTGGGTACAGCGAACTTGAGCAGGCTTTTAATGATGGCTGGGTTTTTAAAAATGTAGTCATTTTAAACGATGGTTCTGAAGCTGAGTATATTCTCGAAAAAGACGTTGATGAAGATGAAGAGTGCGCTGCTTGGCTTCCAAATGAATTTGGATTCGGTTTTGTTTGTTCTAAATGTAGCAGTCATGTAAACAGTAAATGTAATAAGTATTGTCATAATTGCGGTAGATATATGAGAAATAATTCATACAATAAATATTATGTTGAAGACGGTTTAAATAAGGAGGCAGATTATTAAATGATTACACTCATAATTTCATTATTGGTTAATGTTATATTTTTCAGGATTAACCTATCAAACTTAGACATAAACGTACAGGCTTTATACATCTTAGCTTGTACTATTATGGATTTATATTTGCTGTCAGGAGGTAGAAGTAATGGAAAGTAAAACCACATGTGCTACTTGTCCTCGTTATCATATTGATGAGGTTGATCCGCTACGTGGAACTTGTGAAGTAAGCGGTAGAAAGCTGGTGGATGGAGAGCGCAAAGTAATCACTAGTGAAGACCGTAAGATATTTGATGCTATCTTGTATGCTGACCAATTAAGGCATACAGAAGAACATAAGAAATACGTTCTTTGTGATTTTCACGATTTAACAGACGAACAATGGGAAGAATGGAGGAAGAAATATGCCAGACCGTAAAAACATTGATGACGAGTTGATAGAAGCATTCCAGCGTTGGACAGTGGAACGTGACGCAAAAAAGAGACAATCAGACTTGTTATATTTCATAACTTGTATGATTATAGGTACGATTGTGTTTGTTTTTGGTGCATTCGTAGGTTATAGTCTTCATAAACCTGAGATTGTAGAAAAAACAAAGTATGAGTATGTTGAGGTGCCTGTAAGCGAGAACAAAGTGGAAAAGATATATTATCATGACACAATTTACACTCATAAAGAACCGGAGTATCTGATAGACTTTACTAGCGAAGATGTTGACCTTATGGCTAAAGTAGTGTGGTCTGAAGCTGGTAGTGATTATGTTTCTTATGAATGTAAGCTTGCTGTTGCAGAGACTATAGTAAATAGAGTATTAGATGATGACTTTCCAGATAATGTGGAAGATGTTATATTTCAGGATAATGCCTATTACATAATGGACAAACCTACGCCTAATGCTGAGTGCTATAGAGCGGTTTACAGTGCTTTGCAGCAACGTGAGTATCCTAGTACATTGTTATATTTTAGAACAGACCATTATCACGACTACGGATACCCTTACATTGACATTGATAATGTATATTTTTCAACAAAGAATGAGGTGGACAAATGAGAGATGTATTTGATGTGAGACATATAAAACCTGGAGATAAGGATTATCCTGAAATAATGATGCCAGTAAAAAATAAGGAAAAATACGACATATTTACAATTAATGATATGCAATGCGTTCCTTTGATTCAGGTTATTGACCATTTACCAGTTGATAATAAACCAGAGTGGTTAGACACTGAGAAATGGAAAGAACTATTAGCTAAGAAGCAGGGCCCAGATCTTGATCCTGATACAGAGTACGAGAAAATGTCTCAGGATTTTAAAAAGAAATGGGAAGAAGCTAATAATAGGGCTTTTGAAGAACTTAGAAAAGATGCTGATAATATTATTAAGGCAAAAGAGATGATATCTAATATACAGGTTGGTGATGTTTATATTCTTCATAGCGAAGACGGCAACGATTATGAAATAAGGTTATTTAACATTAATGAATGTCGTGAACCTAGCATGAAGTATGCTGTTGATTGGTTTTACAATAATAAGCCCGTTAACAAAGATGTTATATTTATTGGCGATGAATTCTTTATTAAAAACATCAATAAATTAGAAAAGAAGGAGGTAAAGCGATGAAAAAGACATATTACGTAAAAGAAATAATACAGTCTAAGCAAATGGAAGATTCTATCGAAAATGATGGACCATATTATGAGACAGTATTGGATGTTTGTATAAAATGCAAGGGCAGGTTGAGCAAAAGCTGCATAATAAGGAGAAGATTCAATAAAGCTAAGTGGGATGAACTTCTCGAGAAAAGATATTTCACAGTTGATACTAACAACGATGAAGACTTTTTTCCGGAAGAACTAGAGAATGCTAAACTGCTTATTGGAGAACTTTATAGTGACTGTGATAACGAGGAACTACAGAGGATGATTCTATATTCTGCTGCTTTGATTAAGACAAGGAAAAAGTATGAATCAGATATAGCTGACTTAAGAGAGGAATATGGCATTGACCGTATTAAAGAAAAATATCAAAAGGAGGTAATAAAATAATGAATAACAAAGAATTTAATGTTTTAAAACTGGATATGCTTTTTAAGATATTTGGTATTAGGGTTACGGATCATGAAGAAAATATAATAGTAAACGATCCTTCACTTACCTTTGGTTGTTATGCTTTCTCACAGTATCGAAAAGATATTGAAATAACTATATTAAAAAAGAGGGAAGAATGGTTTCACCCAACACCATATGACATGAATGAAATATTTGAAGAAGTTGTTCATATATTAGAGGATGTGGATAACCATGATATGTTTTATATTTCTTCTGAAAGATGGGCAACTCTTGACAATCGACGTGCCTTTGCACGAACATTGGAGCGACGCGCTAATGAATTCTTAAAGGAATGTAGATATTTACCTGATTTTAGTAAGTTTACAATCGAGGAGTATAGTGGTGAATTCGATTGTGCACATCGTATAATAATCTGTATGAAAAATGATATAGCCTTATCGTATTCAATGAACAATAAAGAATTAGGACAAGGGTATTACGGAAGACTCGTTTTCATTCTATTGCATTTGTTTGAGGATGCTCTTAAAGTCCAGGAAGAAATAGATAAAGAAAGACAGATGGCGCATATAAAAATAAACAGCATTTACGGTCTGGGTGCCGACTTAGACGGAGATGCTTTAGTTGTTATGCATCGTGGCAGGGGCTACGGCAAATCACTGGGGCAGATTATGGCAATTAATGAGTTATGTAAGAATGGTATTTCTAAGATTCAAATAGTGCCTGGAAAGAAGTTAGAGAACTTACATAATGATATGCTTGATACTCTTCGCTATTTGTATGATTCTAGTTTTATGAAAGATTGTACAACTGCAATGGCACAATATTGTAAAGCTGATGCAGATGCTACAATGAGAGCTTATCTGGCAATGAAAGAAAACAACAAGCAAGTTGTTCTTGAGCAGCTTGAAGAAATGGATGATCCGCTTGTACCAATGAAGCAATTTGAAAGCTTAGTAACAGGCAGCCCAAATGGCGAAGCAGAAATATTAATTGATGTAAATAAGGAGGACAAAACAATGATGATACCAATTATTAGAAGACCACAGATTAAGAAAGTTATATTTAATGATCCAGCTACTATTGTATTCTGGGAAGATGGAAGCAAGACAGTAGTTAAGTGCGAAAAAGGCGAAAAGTTTGATCCTGAGAAGGGTGTAGCTATAGCTTTAGCTAAGAAAGTGTTATATTCTAAGGATTATTCTAGAATCATAGCTTCCAGCGAAGATGTTAAGAAGATTGCCGCTAAGAAAAAAGCAGAAGATAAGAAGAAAGCTCCAGCGAAAAAGAAGCCAATGCCTAAGCTTCCAGTAAATGCTAACATTACAAAGACTTCTACTGTTAAGAAAACAACCAGGAAAGGAGCTAAATAATGGTATATTTTCAAATTATGATTGGAAGCCGTTTAGACGACAAATACGTTGTAATAGACATAGAGAGATTTAAGAAATATATGGATAACGATAAGTCAGATTATATTAAACTTGATTCAGCAGAAGTTGAAATCAGTTCCGGAAAGATACACATAAAAGATATAATTCATAATTGCTATTATCGTAAAGATACTATCATATTTTTCAAAGATGTCAAAGACGAGGTTATAGTAAAAGGAGATTTCAAAGATGAGGATTTGGTACAGTGACAATGGCAGGCAGCATATAGAGTATGATTCTTTGGATGATATTTCTATGTTTTGTAAAAAGCATAATATGACTTACGCAGAATATCAGAAAAATGAAACTATGATTATGCTTGGAATGAAACATGGTAAGGCAGAGTTAGTGAAATAAGCGGAAAATACACGCTATTATATGCAGAAGGTCTGCACTAAAACAGAATAAGGAGGATTAATATGGCTGATTTAGAAAAGCTAGTCGATGAGAGGTTGACAGATGCAAATGAACTAATGGATTTATTCGATGGAGCGAGTGATGATTATATGAAAGCACATAATGTTTTCAAAGAGGTCTCACATACGGAACTGGAGCTCAGAAAACTAGAGCTTGAGCGTGATATTAAGACAAGAGAGCTTGATATTCGTGAAGGCGAACTAGAGGAGAGTAAAAAGAAGCGTAAGTGGGGTCTGGTAGGAAAGATTGTTGTTGCTGGAGCCACACTTGCGTCATGCGTGTATACTGTGTTCATGAACGTTAACCAAGGTAAAATGGCTGGCGATGGAGTCATGGATAAGTTCACCAAGTCTCTGGAAAAGAAGGACTATTAATGCAGGAAAGAGAGATTGTTATATTTAGCAGTCTCTCTGTCTTTTTCAATTCGCGTAAAATTCATCTCCTATAATGGTGACGTAGTAAAGCGCTACGTCTTTGTTAAATAAGGAGGTAAATATGGTAACTATTGTAGCGATGTTATTAATCGCATTAGTGGCTATTTCAGCCAACGTGTCTAACAAGGACAGCGACAAGTAACTAAGTGTTGAGAGATTGTATTAAGCAGTCTCTCAATGCTTTTATATTTTCAAACAAAGAAAGGAAAACAAAAACATGAAGAAATTTAACGTATTTGATGTGCTTAAGATTGTAGGAAGCGGATTAGCATTCGCAGCAACTGTTGTGTCAGTTGTAGCTAATAAGGGTAATGAACAGACTCTTGAAGAGAAGATTGATGCTAGAGTTCAGGCTGCTTTAACAGAAAAGGAGGCAGAATAATGGGTAAATTCTTAAAATATGCTACAGTTAGTGTTATATTCTTAGCTACTGGTTTCACTATTGCGGCTATCTCGTATGAACATGGTTACCGCGATGGAGTAGCAGATGCTGAAGCAGTACAGAAGGCTGTCGAGACTGTAGCAGAGGCCACGAAAGAAACAAAATAACCTCCAAGGTTCGCGAAAAATGCAGTACCTTATATGAAGGAGGTAACTGATATGAAAAAAATTCTTATTTTTGGCGGCATTATCATTAGTGCTATTATTGGTACTGTGATATATTTCTGCCACAAAGAAAATTAAATATTGACCCCGTTGCAAGGTTGAGAGGCTTTTAACAGCTTCTCAATCTTTTATATTTTTTGAAAGGAGAAAAAATATGGGAAACAAAATTAAGAAATGGTTTAAGGAGAACAAGAATGAGATTGCATTTGTTGGCTATACGTCTGCTATATTAGCAGGATTTGGTTACACAATGTTCAATCTTGGCAGACTTGATGAACGTATGCACTGGATGGATTCACTTATTGAAGTTATGGGACATACTAGATGCAATAATATGGAGGTAAATTCTAATGGCAATGACATACAGACAGATAGAGACATCTAGAGAGCTACGTCTCTGGATAAAGGATGTTATATTTCCTTGTGTTATTATAGGCGTTATAGCTTATAAGAATAAAGACAAGATAAAGGAGAAAACAGATGGCATTATTAGCAAATTTAAAGCAAAACACGAGTAATGTTGCTAATTGGGCAGGCCAGCATAAGTCTGGCATTTGCATGTGGTTATCTCTTGCTTCATTAGTTACTACTGTGATTTGTGTAGCTGATGAGGCTCCAAAGGCTAAAGAAGCTCTTAAAAAGCTCCATGATAAGCAGGAAGAGGAAGGAGTAGAACTCACAAAACCTGCTAAGATATGGGAAGATACTAAGACAATTGCCCCTATAGTTTGGCCAGCTGCTGTGAGTTTTGTAGCTACGGCAGGATTTGAGATAGCTGGGCATAATGCTGATGCTAAGACAATAGCAAGTCTTGAATTGGTAGCTGAGTCTATGCGACGCAAGACGGCATATTACAGACGTGCAGCTATTGAGGAGTTTGGAGATAAGGCTGACCAGCGCATACGTGACCGTGCTAATAAGGATATTATTGAAGATGAGAAAAAGAAGGACATCAAGCACAAGCAGGTTCCAGAAGAGGTTATTTGCGCTAATCCAGCATTAGCTCTCGTATATGATGTGCAGACTGGTAGATATTTCAACGCTACCCAGGCTGATATTCAGAGGGCTGAAAACGAGTTAAATAGACGTGTATATTCAGAAATGTGGGTATCTATCAATGATTTCTACTATGAATTAGGTATTAAAGGTATCAAATTGGGTGAACAGCTAGGCTGGAATGCAGATAATCCACCAAGATTCGAGTGCACTTTTGATACTTGTATATCTGAGGATGGTAGACCTTGTCTGGTTCTAACATATGACATAGATACACGCTATAGATACGGCGACCTTGACTATTAATTAGCCATGGTTCGCGTAAAATACAACATGTTAAATGGTAGGCAACACCGCCTAACCAATATTATATTCAGGAGGATAAAAGAATGAAGGAAACAAAAGAAATTATTGATGCAGAAGTTAAGGAAGTAGAAACACAGGAGACTACAGAAGTAGCTACTGTTGATGCAAAGCAGAAGGGTGTTGAGATTGGTCATAAGATCAAAGAAGGCCTTAAGAAAGGATGGAATTCAAAACCAGCTAAGGTTGCGAAGGCCGTCGTACTTATAGGCGTTGGAGCGATCGGTGCATTATGTCTCAATAAGGCTGCTAGCAAGGACAGAAGCAACAATGGAGTTGATGATGACTTCTATACTGTTGACATTGATAAGGAAGTTCCTGACAACGATTCACAGGAATAATATTGTTAACAGGTGTAAGGTTGAGAGGCTTTTAACAGCTTCTCAATCTTTTATATTTTTTGAAAGGAGAGTAACATGCCAGAAGATTACCAGGGTAACTCGAACAAAATGAAAGAAAAGCTGGCAGCAGAAGCTGAGGAAAGAAAGAAACTGGAACCTGTGGTTAGCAAGGATTCTGTTAAAGTTAAGAAGCAGTCTAAGGCAAAAAAGACACTTAGAAGCTTCATAGCAGAAGACATAAGTTCTGTAAAGAGTTATATTTTCTCAGATGTACTGGTACCAGCTATAAAAGACACTATTATTGATATGGTTCAGAACGGTATTGAACTGCTTATTAATGGAGGCGTTTCTGATAGGAAATATCGTAAGAAAGGCAGCAGATTCATCCGAGATGATAGAGACAATTACACTAGATACTATCGTGAAGAAAAGGAAGAGCGACGCAGAAGTAGACGCGACGACCAGATAGATGAGGATGATATCACTCTTAACTCAAGAGCTGAAGCCGAGCAGGTTCTCGATAGTATGTGTGAAGCAATTGATCATTATGATGCTGTGTCTGTAGCTAATTTGTATGATTTATTAGGAATAGATTGTACGTCATATACAGCACAGAATTGGGGCTGGTTTGACCTTAGTGCAGCATCAGTAAGTAAAGTGGCTGGCGGATATAAGCTTAACCTGCCTAGACCAAAGTATTTAAAGTAAAAGGAGAGTTATATTTATGTTTAAGTCAAAAAAGAAAAATTCAAAGAGAAGTCATCTTAATAAGCCTGATTTCAGGAATTTCATCTGGTATGCAGAGTGGAGAAGAAAGCAGCGTGAGAATATGCTCGCTTTAAGAAAAGATAAGGCGGCAGCAACACATTAAGGAGGTTTATATTTTATGTCGGATAGAATTTCTACAAGTGAAGCTATTACTGTAGGAGAAAAAATAGGTAAAATATTAGCAATTGAGGAAAATATACCTCAGTATTGTGAGGACACAGTAAAAGAAAAACCAGATAAACCAGATATGGTCAATCATCCACCACATTATGAACGTGAAGGTGCTATGGAATGTATTGATGAGATGATGGCTATATATGGTCCAAAGGCTGTTGCAGCATTCTGTATATGCAATGCATGGAAATACAGATACCGTGCGGGTGATAAAAATGGTGCAGAAGATATTAAGAAGTCTGATTGGTATATGCATAAGTATCAGGAAATTTGTAATACTTACCACATAACCGGTGCAGATGTTATAAGATAAGGAGGAAAAAATGAAAGTTTTAGATTACATTAAAGAATCTATTGAACCAGTTGCTAAGTATTGTAACAGACACAGCAACGGTATTCTTACAGGATTAACTATTGGAGGTGGCCTTGTAGCTATCGGAGGGGCTGTCTATGGAACAGTTAAGACTGTTAAAGATGTAGCAGAGTTCAAGGAAGCTAGAGAAGAGCTTGAAGACTTTTCTTATGAGACAAACGAGAACACAACAGAGGAAGAGATTGCTCAGATTGATAAGGACTACAAGCACACAAAGAGAATGTTATATTTAAAGTTTGCTGGTAGATTAGCTAATAATTATGGTCTCACATTCGCAGCAGCTCTTATCATGCTTCTTTCAGCTGTTAAGAATTCTAAGATCCAGGCACAGAAGGATAAAACTATAAAGGACATCACAGCAGCATACATCGCTTTAAGCCAGTCATTCAAGGCTTATCGTAAGCGTGTAACTGATAAGTATGGTAGAGAAGAAGATCTTGAGTTACTCTACGGAACACATAAGGAAAAGGTAACAGAAACTGACAAAGATGGTAAGAAGACCAAGAAGGAAGTTAATGTACTTGACAATATGGATTGCTGCAATGAGTATACTCGTTTCTTTGACTCATCATGCAAGGGCTGGGAGCCATCATCAGAACTTAACATGTTATATTTACTTAACACAGAAAAGCAGGCTAATAGAATGCTTATGGCTAATGGTTCACTCTTCTTGAATGAAGTTTATGACTTACTTGGTATTCCACGTACTGCTATAGGTGCTGTTGTTGGATGGATATATGAGAAGGATAATCCTGTAGGCGACAATAAGGTAGACTTTGGATTATTTGATGTTAAATTCCATGAGGCATATGAAGGCAATTCGCAGGGTATGAAAGATTTCATTAATGGAAATGATAGTTGCGTATTACTTAACTTCAATGTAGATGGTCCTATCCTGGATAGAGTATGAGGTGGATTAGACGGAGTATTAACGGGGAGTCCTCGAGATGAGTTCGACTTCCCGCAGTTCTTCGCCTATTAAAAAATAATAAAGGAGAGTAAAAGAATATGAAGGGATTGTTATATTTTCTTGGAGGAGCTGCAGTAGGTTTTGGCACTTGTTACGCGTTATTTCGTAAGAAATTCGACGAACAGTATGAAGCCGATATTGAGGCATCTAAGCAGTTTTATCAGGATAGTATAGACGAACTTAGGGATAAATACGAAAAGGCCCTAGATGAGGCTAAAAACGGCCTTAAAATGCCTAATTCTGAGGGTTCAGAAGAGACTTCTGAGGAAAAAGAAGAAAAAGACCCTATAAAAAGGTATAAAAGACGTAAAGAAGACGAGAAAAAGCATGAAGAAATAGTTGAGAAGACAGACTACGCAGCATGCTTTAAACCAAAGAATAGGAAAGGAAAGGAGGTAAACAATGTGGAACCTGTTGTAATAACTGACGAGGAATATTATGTAGATGCTAAGCCTAACATCAATAAAACTTACACATATTACTCAGAAAGTGATGTGATCACAGACGCTGATACAGGAGAAGAAGTACCAGAAGGATTTGATATCATTGGTAGAGATAATCTTGATAAGTTCGGTGAGTCAGGCGAGGAAGGAGTACTCTACGTAAGAAACGACCTCAGAGGTATTGATGCAATGGTAGTTCTTGAAACTGCTGAGTATGATGGAGATTCAGAATTATAAGCTGGATAGCAGTCAGTATATTAATTGGCTTTGTTCAAAAGTCATGAATGCTACGCAGCGACGTAAGTATAAGCGTTTAGCTTCTTTATTGCATAGTGAAGAATTTATATTTTCAGTTAAGAACGATGTTAATCGTGCTAGCGATGGAATTAAATTAAGGGAACAATTCTTCGAAGAAACTAAGTATGACGGGCCATTGGATGATGATATTTACGATGGTCCTTGTACTTTTCTTGAAATGATTATTGCATTGGCTATGCGTATCGAACGTGATATTATGGGAGATGGTACATTTGACCGTACTCCTTATTGGTTCTGGTGTATGCTCAAAAACATGGGTATTAACCATATGGACGATAGCAAATGCGATGATGAAGCCGTTATTAGAGCTGTCTATATTGTAAATAAGAGGAAATACGATTGGGATGGCTCTAATGGCGGTCTATTTCCTGTTAATTGGAAAGGTGTAGATTTAAGAAAAGTAGAGATATGGTTTCAGGCAAATTGGTGGTTAAACAATTATGTATAAAAAATAATATGAAAAGGAGAGTTTTATATTTATGACAATAAAAGAAAAGATTAATGAAGACGAAGAGACTCTTGCTATTGGTATTGCAGCTTTTACATCATCTATTCTTGAGAAAGTTCAGGGTAGAAAAATAAATGATATTGAGTACACAGGTATTAAAAAAATGGCTGAAAACTGGCTTAATAGTGAATATTTAGGTCCTGATAAGGAGGATAATATTGTACAGATGAAACCTGCTACAGAGGATGCTAAGACTGATAAGGAGGATAGCGACGATGGAAAATAAGGAAATAAGTGCTGCAGAGTTATTTGTAAAGGCTGATCAGCGTATTGAGTCTCTTAGAGATGAGGCTATTTATAACCATAATAAGCTTGTTGACACTATGGACAGGAATAATGATGTGGCAAATAAGAACTTTACGTCTCTTAATGACAGTGTTTTAATCTTAGAGAATCGTATGAATAATCTGGAAAATGTCGTAAAAGTAGCTGTAGTTGTGACAGTTTTTTGTCACATTTGGAAGAAAATAAAGAAAAAGAAGAGTAGTGGTAGCGACGAAAATCAGGTCAAAAATGGGTAAAAATAGGGTTTTGTGTCAAAAAAGTGACACAATGTGACAGTTTTTTTACAAAATTGACACAGGCTCTAGCCCAGTACTGGCGCGGGTTTGCGGGTTTTTTGTGTACATTGTGACAGTTTTTTTTGTATTTAATATAGAAAAAATATATAAACAAAAATATAGGGTAAATACAAAAATGCAAAATTTCTGTCACAACTGTCACAAAATGTTATATTTTGCCCAAAATTGAATAAAAAGCGGTTTAAAGGGCTTAATATACAAATTGTAATAATTTTTGCATTATATTTAAGAGAAAGGAGATTTAGAATGGATTTCCTAGAGATTAAAGAGGAATATTATCCTCGAAAGAAAGTCATAAACATTGTTCCGACTTTTAAGGTCATTAAAAGTAAAGACCTTATGATAAGGGGAAATCAGTTCTATGCCATCTTCGACGAAAAAACAGGCTTTTGGTCAACTGACCAGTATGACGTAGCTAGAATGATTGACGAAGCTTTATATTCTTACAAGGATGAGAAGGAAAGAAAGATGGACGGCATAACTGAAATTAAGTATGTCGTTAAGACTGCAACTGACTATAGCACTAATGTGTGGGACCAGTTTGTGAATTATTGTAAGAAGTCTGCAAATAACTTTCATCCTCTTGACAGTAAGATATGGTTTGATGGAAAAAAGCCTACAAAGAAAGATTACGTAAGTAAGAAGTTAGGTTATTCATTAAGCACGGGTGATTGTCCAGCGTACAAGAAGCTAATGTCTGTTTTATATTCTCCAGAAGAAAGAGAAAAGTTAGAATGGGCAATTGGCAGTGTTGTAGCTGGTGATAGCATTAAGCTTCAGAAGTTCATAGTATTGTATGGTGAACCTGGTACAGGTAAATCTACAGTGTTAGACATCATTCAAAAGATGTTTGACGGCTACACGAGTATATTTGAGGCTAAGTCTTTAGTTAGTCGTAATAATGCATTTGGTACAGAGTTGTTTAAGGACAACCCATTAATTGCTATACAGCATGATGGTGACTTAAGTAGAATTGAAGATAACACAACTCTCAATAGTATCATTTCGCATGAAGCAATTACGATTAATGAGAAGCATAAGTCTCAGTATACATTAAAGCTGAATAGTTTTCTCTTTATGGGTACTAATAAACCAGTTAAGATAACTGACAGTAAAGCAGGTATCATAAGACGTCTTATAGATGTTAGACCGACTGGTAATAGATTAGAACCAGATTTATATTTTGAGTTAACTGACAAGATTGACTTCGAGCTTGGTGCAATTGCAAATCATTGTTTACAGGTGTATGAGAAACTAGGCAAAACATATTACAATGGTTATAAGCCGTTGGATATGATGTATAAGACTGACCCATTCTTTAACTTTGTTGAAGATAGTTATCCACTTTTGTCAAAAGAAGAAGGAGTAACTTTAGGACAGGCTTACACAATTTATAAGAATTATTGCCAGGAAACAAATGAAAATATTGTTTTGAAGCGTTTTATATTTAGGGAAGAACTTAAAGATTACTTCGAAGAGTTCTGTGAAAGAGGCAGAGATGCTAATGGTAATCAGGTTCGTAACTGGTACCATGGTTTCAAATTTGATAAGTTTGAACAAAAGCAGTTGAAAGCAGCTGGTGTAAATGTCAAGAAGAATAATTGGTTAGACTTAAGGGAACAACCATCTATATTTGACGAAGTGGCTAAAGATTATCCAGCACAGCTTACATACGCTAATGGAAACCCTAAAGCAAAATGGGAAGATGTTAAGACAACATTAAAAGATATTGATACATCTAAATTGCATTATGTTAAAGTTCCTATCGATCATATTGTAATTGACTTTGATATTAAAGACGAAGATGGAAATAAGTCTTTGGAAAAGAATTTGGCAGCAGCTAGTTCTTGGCCTGAGACATATGCAGAATTAAGTAAGAGTGGTTCAGGTATCCATTTGCACTATTTATATTCTGGTGATGTTGAAATGCTCAGTAGAGTATTCGATGACAATATTGAGGTGAAAGTGTTTAATGGCAACAGTTCATTAAGGAGGAAATTAACAAAGTGTAACAATTTACCTATTTCATCTATAAGTTCGGGCTTGCCATTAAAGAAAGGAGAGAAGATGATAAGCTTTGCGAACGTCAAAGATGAAAAACATCTGAGAATAATGATAAAGAAGAATCTTCGGAAAGAGTTTCATCCTAATACGAAACCTTCTGTAGATTTTATATTTAAGTTATTAGAGGATGCTTATGAGAGTGGAATGCATTATGATGTAAGTGACATGTACAATGCAATATTAGGTTTTGCGTCGTCATCACACAACCAGGCCGATGCCTGTATTAAGACAGTTATGAAAATGCATTTCAAGAGTGAAGAAGATGTTCCTAATGTTGAGAATGATGACAGTGATGACAATATTATATTTTATGATGTTGAAGTATTCCCTAACTTATTCTTAATTAATTGGAAATACAAAGGCGAAGGTAAGCCTGTAGTTAGAATGATTAATCCTTCACCAGTTGAGGTTGAAGATTTAGTCAAGCATAAACTTGTTGGTTTTAACTGTAGGCGTTATGATAACCATATTCTTTATGCAAGAATTATGGGTTATAGTAACTTACAGTTATATAATCTTTCGCAGAGAATTATTAAAGCACAGAAAGGAGAGAAAAATAATGGTCTATTTGGTGGGGCTTATAATTTAAGTTACACTGATATTTATGACTACAGTACTGATAAAAAGTCTCTTAAGAAATGGGAGATACTTCTTAAGTTACATCACCAGGAATTAGGACTTCCATGGGATAAACCAGTACCTGAGGAAAGATGGGTAGAAGTTGCAGAATATTGTGACAATGATGTTATATCTACAGAAGCTGTTTGGAATGCAACTCAGGCTGATTTCAGAGCAAGACAAATTCTTGTTTCAATTGCTCAGCATGCTGGTTGTGATGCTTGTGTAAATGATACAACTAATGCATTAACAACAAAGATTATATTTGGTAAAGTTAAGAAACCAGATTTAGTCTATACAGATTTAACAACAGGTAAGACAATACCTGAAGAGTATGAGAGAAAAGATATTATAACAGCTTTTCCTGATTACAGATTTGTTAAAGATGAAAAAGGTTCTATGCATAACATGTATAAGAACATTGACTTAGGTTTCGGTGGTTGGGTATATTCTGACCCAGGAATGTATGGTAATGTTGCTTTGCTTGATATTGCTTCAATGCATCCACATTCAATAATTGCAATGGAATGTTTCGGCGAGTATACACAGAGATTCAAAGAACTTGTTCAGGCAAGAATTGCTATTAAGCATAAAGACTTTGAAGAAGCAAGAACTATGCTGGATGGAGCTTTAGCACCATTCTTGGGAAATGAGGAACTTGCTGACCAGCTTAGTAAAGCATTAAAGATTCCTATCAACTCAGTATATGGTTTAACAAGTGCTAAGTTTGATAATCCGTTTAAGGATAATAGAAATCTTAATAATATTGTCGCTCTTAGAGGTGCATTGTTTATGGCTACTCTTAAAGATGAAGTTGAAAAGCGTGGCTTCGTAGTTGCACATATTAAGACAGACTCTATCAAGATTCCAGATGCTACACCAGAAATCATTAACTTCTGTATGGAATTTGCTAAAGAATATGGATATGAGTTTGAACATGAAGCAACATATGAGAAGATGTGCTTAGTAAATGACGCATGTTACATTGCACAGTATAAATCACCAGAAGATTGTGAAAGACTTTATGGCTATGTTCCAGGTGATAATAAGAAACACAAATGTGAATGGACAGCAACAGCTGCTGAATTCCAGCACCCTTATATTTTCAAGACTCTATTCTCACATGAGCCAATTGAATTTGATGACTATTGCGAGATTAAAGAAGTTAAGTCTTCAATCTATCTTGATATGAATTATGGTTATCCAGATTATTCATTAGAACTTAAGAGACTTAATAAAGAACTTAAGTACTATGAAGACATGAAAATGGGAGCAGGAGTCGAAGAGACAATGGAACAGATAAAACATATTGAAGATGAAAGTCACAATTTTATATTTGTCGGACGTATCGGAGAATTTGTTCCAGTTGTGGAAGGCGGCGGAATTCTTGTGCGAGAACAGGATGGAAAGATGAATGCTGTTACAGGAACTAAAGGTTATCGTTGGATAGAGTCAGAGAATGCTAAAGATAATCCTAACTATAAGATTAATCTTGAATACTATAGAGGATTAGTTGATAATGCATTAGATGACCTCGCTAAATATGGTGACCCAGAATGGTTCTGTTCAGATGCAAAGTATGATGGCAACATACCGTTTATTGGCGGTAAAGTTGCTGTCGCATAGTTTTATATTTTGGAAGGAGATAAACAATTATGAGCAAAAATAATGATATTGCTAGCTTTAGTGTTGAAAACGCAAAAATTATATTTAGAAATTTTAGAGGTGAGAAAGGCCAGTATAACAGAGCTGGAGATAAAAGCTTCTGTCTTGTAATCAGTGACCCTGAGATGCTTGACACTCTTATTGCAGAAGGATGGAATGTTAAATATTGCAAACCTAGAGAAGAAGGAGAAGAGCACGGTGATGCTTATATTCCTGTAAAGGTTAAGTATGACCCAATTCCTCCAAAGATTTTCTTAATCAATGGAAAAGGTGGAAAGCCAATGCTTCTTGATGAAGAGACTGTTAAATCTCTTGACAGTGCTGACATTGAGAATGTTGATATTACAGTAAGACCTTATTGCTGGGAAATGAATGATGGAAAGTCAGGAGTAACTGCATACGTTAAAGTAATGTATGTAACAATTGTTAAGGATGACTTCGCAGACAAGTATAATTATGAAGAAGAGGACGAAGATGCTCCTTGGAATTAATTAGTGTAATTGGGCGTAGCTATTAATGTTGCGCCCTTTTATATTTTTAAAGGAGAGTTAATATGGCTATTAAACTTGATAAGTATCAAATAGATGCTGTAAATAAACTTCGTAATGGTAACATATTGGTTGGTGGAGTTGGTAGTGGTAAATCATTAACGGCAATTGCTTATTATTTTACTCTTAATGGTGGTAGCATTGATCCATACATTCCAATGGATGACATCTTCATGCGTCCACTTTATATTATTACTACAGCTAAGAAAAGAGATAGTAAAGAGTGGGAAGGTGACTTAGCAAAGTTCTTTCTATCACCAGATGATAAATCAATTAACATTGCACAATATCAACCAACTATAGACTCATGGAATAATATTGGAAAGTATGAAAATGTAAAAGATGCATTTTTTATATTTGATGAGCAAAGATTAGTTGGTAATGGTGCTTGGGTAAAATCTTTTCATAAGATTGCTAAGAGTAATGCTTGGATTTTATTAACAGCGACTCCTGGTGATAAGTGGGAAGATTATGCGCCAGTATTTATAGCCAACGGTTTCTATAGAAACATAACAGAATTCAGGCAAGAGCATGTTGTGTATAATTACCGTTTCAAATTTCCGAAAGTTGATAGGTATTTGAATACTCGTAAACTTGCTAGATTAAAAGAATCTATAGTAGTTGTTATGGAGTATGAAAACCCAACTGAACTTATTCATAAAGAAGTGTTTACAAAGTATAATAAGTTTACTTATAAACTATTTTGTAAAGAACGAGTTGATTTGGAAACTGGTGAGCCAATTGAATCTGCTTCTGAGTTTTGTTACAAGTTGCGAAAGATTGTAAATAGTGACCCAAGTAGAATAGAAGCTGTAAGAGAAATAATGGAAACAACTCCTAGAATAATAATCTTTTATAATTTTGACTATGAGTTAGAAATGTTAAAGGATAGTTTTGAAGGAGAAATAGAAATAGGAGAATGGAATGGTCATAAGCATCAAGATGTACCAGAGGGACCTCGTTGGTTGTATTTAGTACAATATAATGCGGGAGCCGAAGGTTGGAATTGTATAAGAACTGATACTATTATATTCTTCAGTCAGAACTACTCTTACAAGATGACAGTTCAGGCAGCAGGAAGAATTGATAGAAGAACAACTCCTTATAGTGTTTTATATTATTACCATCTTAAATCGACAGCTAATATTGACTTGGCTATTGCTACAGCGTTGAGAAATAAGAAGAAGTTCAATGAAGGTAAGTTTGCATCTAAATTAATAAAGAGGGAAACAGAGAAAATTGCAGCCTAGTTTACTAGGGGTCACCAAATAAACAGAGTCTTATATGAGGGAGTGAATTGTTTTCACTCTCTTTTTCTTTTATATTTTAGTAGGAGAGTATATGAAAGAAAGTAGATTTCAAAGCCTGTTAATAAAAGAACTTAAGAAAGTTTTTACAGGTTGTATTGTTTTAAAGACAGACCCAAACTACAAACAAGGAATTCCCGACCTTTTAATTTTGTATAAGGACAAGTGGGCGGCTTTGGAAGTTAAACGTTCTTCCAAGGCTCACCACCAGCCCAATCAAGATTACTATGTTAATAAGATGAACGAAATGTCATTTGCTTCTTTTATATTTCCAGAGAATAAAAAGGAGGTTTTGAATGGACTTCGTAAAGCATTCAAATTATGAAGGTTTACATGCTTTCTTAGGTGCAAGTAAATGTAGTTGGTTAAATTATACTGACGAAGAAATTGCATCTCATTACAGAAATTTACAGGCTAAAGAAATGGGAACCAGATTACATGAACATGCAGCTGAATGCATTCGTTTAGGTACACGTTTAGAAGACAATCAAAAGACTTTAAACATGTATGTTAATGATGCTATTGGTTTCATGATGCAGCCAGAAGTAGTTTTATATTATTCAGACAATTGTTTTGGAACTGCAGATGCTATTTCTTTTAGAAGAAATTTCTTAAGAATTCATGATTTAAAAACAGGTGTTACAAAAGTACACATGGAACAGCTTGAAATTTATGCTGCTCTATTTTGTCTTGAGTATAAGAAGAAACCTAAAGACATAAAAATGGAACTTAGGATTTATCAGAACAATGAAATACTTGTTCATAATCCGACAGTTGAAGATATCGCTCCAATTATGGATAAGATTATTACTGCAGATAGAATTATTCAATCAATTAAAGAGGAGAAATAAAAATGTACAACGGGAATGAATTGTATCATTATGGAACACCGAGGCATTCGGGAAGATACCCATGGGGGTCTGGAGATTCAAAATATCAGAAACATATGAAGTTTCTCGCTAAGTATAGAGAACTTTCCGACAAAGGAATGAGCGAAAAAGATATAGCCGAGGAATTTGGTATAACTACTACTGTATTACGTTCTAAGAAATCTATTGCTTGTAATGCAGAAAAAGCAGATAGAATTAGAACTGTACAGAAGTTAGCAAATCATGGTTATTCAAATGCTAAGATTTGTGAAATTACTGGTTTTCCAGAAAGTACAGTTAGAGGTTACCTTAAAGCTACAGAGAAAGTCACACAGAATAAAGTTGAAAATACCGCTAATGATTTAAAGAGTATGATTGACTCTAAAGGTTGCATAGACATTTCAAGTGGTACAGAATTAGAACTTGGAATTACAGCAACTAATTTAAAGACTGCTGCAGCTTTACTAAAAGAAGAAGGTTATTTAGTAACAACTATTCATGTGCCACAGGCTACAATGCCAGGACAATTTACCAATATTCAGATTGCTGCAAAACCAGGAACCGAATGGAAAGACGTTATTAAGAATCCTTCTATGATTAAACCAGTTACAGATTATTCACCATCTGAAGGAAATAATTTCTGGACTCCAGAGTTTCCTAAGTCTATTGATTCTAAACGTGTCTTTGTAAAATACACAGATGAAAATGGTAAAGGTGGAATTGAGAAAGATGGTTTAATTGAAATCAGAAGAGGAGTTGAAGATTTGTCTTTGGGTGAATCTAAATATGCTCAGGTAAGAATTGCACTTGATGGTAAATATTATCTTAAAGGAATGGCAGTTTATTCTGATAACGTTCCTGATGGATATGACATTATAGTTAATTCTAAAAAGAAACAAGGAGCTCCAATCTTTGATCCTAATGATAAAGATGCTGGTTGGGCTAAAGCTATTAAGAAGAATAAAGATGGAACTATTAATGAAGAGTTACCATTTGGTTCTTTAATAAAAGCAGAAGGCCAATACCATTACATTGATAAAAATGGCAAAAAACAATTAGGAGCTATTAATAAGATTCGTGAAGAAGGAGATTGGGACAGCTGGTCTAAAACATTGGCATCACAATTTCTTTCTAAACAGGATATTAGACTTATCAATAAGCAGCTTAATGCTACTTTTAAAGAAAGAAAAGAAGAGTATGACGAAATCATGCGTCTTACAAATCCTACAGTTAAGAAGAAACTTCTTCAGGAGTTTGCAGATAATTGTGACTCTGCTGCTGTAGAATTAAAAGCTAAAGCTATTCCAGGACAATTAACAAAAGTTATTATTCCTTTTACTTCTTTGAAAGACGGCGAATGTTATTGTCCTACTTATGAAAACGGAACACATCTTTGTTTAGTTCGTTATCCTCATGGAGGTAAGTTTGAGATTCCTGAAGTTGTTGTAAATAACAATATTAGAGAACCTAAAAGAACTTTAGGTAATGCCAAAGATGCTATTGGTATTAATTCTAATACAGCTGCTAGACTTTCTGGTGCTGACTTTGATGGCGATACTGTTATAGCTATTCCAACAAAGCGTAATGGAATCAATATTAAGACTGATCCACCTTTAAAGGGACTCGAAGGTTTCGATCCTTCTGCAGCTTATCCTGGTTATCCTGGTATGAAGAAGATGACTCGTACTGGTTTAGAGATGGGTAAAGTTACAAATCTCATTACTGATATGACTCTTAAAGGAGCTGATGAATCAGAATTAGCTAGAGCTGTAAGACATTCAATGGTTGTTATTGATGCTGAAAAGCACGGATTAAATTACAAACAATCTGAAATAGATAATGACATTGCTGGTCTTAAAAAGAAATACCAAGAAGGTGGCGGTGTTTCCACATTAATAAGTAGAGCTAAGTCTCCGATTACAATTCCTGAAAGAGAAACTGTTAATCGTGAAGGTAAGAGATCTTACAATCCAGATCCTGAAACTGGAGAATGGCTTTACAAAGATACTGGTAAAACTCATTATGATAAGAAGACTGGCAAAGAAGTTCTTAATACACAAACCATTACTAAGATGGCTTATGTTAAAGACGCAAGAGAATTATCATCAGGTTTACCACAAGAAGAAGCGTATGCTGATTATGCTAATGCATGTAAGGACTTAGCTAATAAGGCTAGAAAAGCTGCACTTGCAACACCAAACATAGAAGTATCTAAGTCTGCTAAGGATGTATACGCCACCGAGGTAGCTTCTTTGAATGCAAAACTTGAAATCGCTCAGAAGAACGCCCCTAAGGAAAGACAAGCACAGATATATGCTACAACTAAGAGTAAGAAGATGATACAGGATACCCCTGACCTCCAACTCGATACTAAGGAGGCTAAAGAAGAAGTCAAAAAGATTAGGCAATATGCTTTAGCTGAAGGTCGAGCAAAGTATGGTGCAAATAAGTCTTCCGTTCAGGTAGACATCACGCCACAGGAATGGGCGGCTATACAGAATGGGGCTATCTCTAGTACTAAACTAACTAAGATACTCAACAATACAGATATGGATAAGGTGCGCCAGTATGCAACACCAAAAACTACAAGCACTTTAAGTGCAGCTAAACAAAGCAGAATTAAATCTCTTGCAGCTTCTGGTCATAGTCAGGCAGAGATTGCCGATTTGTTAGGTATTAGTGCATCTACTGTAAACAAATACTTATAAAGAAAGGAGAAATCTTTTAGTAATGTCTGAAACAAAAGCAAATGGTTCAATCTTTACAGAAGAAGAATTAAAAGCAAATGAAGATTTCTTCTTGATTGAAAAAGAACCAAAATTAAATTCTAATTCAAATGCAAAGTTTATGTTGTCAACATTTGACAATCCATATAACCCATTCACCCAGTATAATGAGTGGCTTTCGTTTGATGAAGAAAAAGCAAGAAAAGAAAATACAATTAGTTGCAATTGTTTGCTAGCTCGTTATGTTGAATCAATGATTGACGAAAGTAAACTGGATCAACTTGATGATAAGTATGATGAATATATGGATAACGCCATAGAAGCCTCCATAGATGCCATAATAAAAGGAGATCCCCTTGCAATGTATTGTAAAAAGGTTAACAACAATGTATGATGTCCTCCTTAGACTAATTACATTTGTTTAAAAGCTTGATGAATTGATTTGACAAAAGCAAAATTAGTTTTTGGTTTGTCTGTTTTTTATTCAAATTAGTTTTGTTTGCGTCAAATTCAATTCAAAAAGTTTTTGTGGCCTCTCGATGTTTGTGAAAATGACATAGGGAGGGGGTCATTAAAATTAACACCCCCTACTACATCGCGGCGGTCTTTATATTTTCCCCGGGGGGAATTTTGGCTAGAACATTTCTACTTATGCTATTAGCCAAGTTGCATACTAGTGAGCATTTAGGGTTAGACTCTCCTTTCCCCCAAGGCTAAAAGGCTAGTAAAAGTATGCAATAGCTGGTATGTAACTTAGCTAATAGTATAAGAAAAGAAGTATATTTGAGAACAATTGAGGTGAAAAGTGTATGGGAAGAATGAAGAAAGTTTCTACTTCGGCCAATGCACAGAAAGATTATGCTCCAGCTGCTAGTTCTTTTGCAAGAGATATGCAGTTGAAGAACCGAGCAGTCGAATTGGCTGAACAACAAATACGTGATGGTACAGCATCATCACAAATAATCACTCATTTCTTAAAGATGGACCCTGAAAAGGAAAGGTTGGAACATCAAAAGCTCGAAGAAGAGGTTAAACTTCTGCAAGCAAAGACAAAGGCATATGAGAACGCAGAAGAATCTAAGAAAATGTATGACGAGGCAATTAAAGCAATACTCGAATACAATGGAGAAACTCGAGATGATTAAAAGTTATAGAGAATTAATCAAAATACCTAATTTCATTGACCGTTATGAGTATTTGAAAATTGGCGGTAACATTGGTGAAGAAACATTTGGTTTTGACCGCTATATTAATCAAATACTTTACAGAAGTTCTGAATGGAAACGTACAAGACGTAATGTTATAGTACGTGATAACGGAAATGATTTAGGTATCGAAGGACGTCCAATCGGTGAACACATTATTATTCACCATATTAATCCTCTTACTAAAGAAATGATAGAAGACAGAGATCCTTCTATATTTGATATGAACAATTTAATTTCATGTTCATTAAGAACACATAACGCAATACATTATGGTGATGATAGCTTATTGTTCAAAGGAATTACGGAAAGATTTAAAGGGGATACCTGTCCATGGAGGTAATTCAAAATGGCAGAAATACAGAACAGTATACTGGATGATATTAAGCAGTTGGTTGGTGCTGCATCTTATGATACATATGATAAAGACCTTATCATATACATAAATACAGTTTTAAGTGTTTTAACTCAGTTAGGAATTGGACCTAAGAATGGTTTTAGTATTAGCGATAATACTGCACTTTGGTCTGATTTCATAGATGACGAAGAGAAATTTAATATGGTCAAGACATATATGTCTCTTAGAGTTAGAATGCTATGGGACCCACCAACAAATGGAACAGTATCAGCTTCCATAAAAGATCAATTAAATGAACTTGAATGGCGATTACGAGTACAGGGAGAAATGGAGGAATCGTAATGTATACTATGGACGAATTCATAGCTCATCATGGTATCTTAGGCCAGAGATGGGGCATCAGGAGATACCAGAATAAAGATGGTTCTCTTACAGCAGCTGGCAGAAGACATTGGGACCAGCTTGATAGAAAAACAAAAGCTAAGATTAAAGATAATATGATTAGGTCTTCTAATGTTAAAGTTCTTCAGGCTCATCAGAAGTATCTAACACCTAATGAGTTAAGAAAAGCTACTGAGAGACTTGCCGCTAATAAAAAAGTTAGTGAGTTTAAAGAAGAGCAAATAAAGAGAGGAATGCAAAAGATCGTTGAGCTTGGTACTCAAGCAAAACAGGTCGGCGAAGCAGTTAGCAATCTAACAGATTCTTACAATAGAATAGCAAAAGTTATTAATGGCGTTGCCGGTAAAAATTTACCGATTATAGGTGAAAAGAAAGCTGCTAGAAATTTCTCATTTGAAGAATTAAAGAACATGGATCTAACAAAATTAAAAGGTGAGGAATTGACAAATGCATCTGGTGCAGCTAAAGCTTATAGAACGATGATGAACAATATGAATGGGGAAGGGAAAGAGAAAAACAATAATAAATCGGAAGCAAAAGCGGAAGCAAAAGCCGAAAAGAAAGCTGCAAAAGCGGAAGCAAAAGCCGAAAAGAAAGCTGCAAAAGCAGAAGCAAAGACAAATGCTGAAAAGGCAAATAATAAACGTTCTGAAATGGAAAAAGATTTTAGAGCTAATTATAGTGCAATGCTCAAAAATCAAGAGATTAGTAAATCTATTTACAACACTCAGGGTGAATGGGCTAAAAAAGATGCAGTTGCATATGCTAATGCAGCAGGTAGAAAAGATGATATAAGTGTTCCCAAGAAAGAAAGTGAAAAAATGTTACCAGCAGTTATTACACCACCGCCGGTAATAAAAACGGAAGCTTCTAAGCCAATAAGTGCTTTCAAAGAACATTATACATCTGATGATATCAGTAGCGCGAGAAATTATGTTATGAGTAACTTCGGAAATGTTAGTTACAATAGTATAGGCAACTATAAATATTCTAATCCAATGTTTTCAGCACAGTATAATAAAATGACAGAAAGGAATAATAATCGTAACCCATACTACGTATCACATGCCGATATGAGTTATGATGCATTAATCGCTAGTTTTGCGAATTAAATCAAAATAGGAGAGAAAAAACAATGTTTTCGAATACAGCAACACCATATTATTATGGCAAGTTTCGTGATGCTGTAATTAGAGGAGAGATTCCGGTTAATCGAGAGATTTCTTGGGAAATGAACCGTATAGATGATCTTATCGATAATCCGAAATATTACTATGATAGCGAAGCTATGAACGGTTACGTAAAGTATTGCGAAAACGAATTAACTTTGACAGATGGCTCTGACTTAAACTTGCTAGACTCATTTAAACTATGGGCTGAACAGATTTATTGCTGGTATTACTTCGAACCAGTTAAAGTTTACGTACCAGCTAAAAATTCTAGAGGACATGGTCATTATGAGTATCGAGAAGTTAAAAAGCGTTTAACTAAGAAACAGTATTTGATAGTCGCGCGAGGCGCAGCAAAGTCGATGTATATGTCCACTAATCAAAGCTTTTTCTTAAACGTAAACAGAGCCACTACACAGCAGATGACGACAGCTCCTACAGTAAGACAGGCCGAAGAGGTACTTTCACCGATTCGTACGTCTATAGTTAGGGCACGTGGACCGCTGTTTAAATTTCTGACAGCTGGTAGCTTACAAAACACTACGGGTTCTAAAGCCGACAGAGTCAAATTAGCCTCGACTAAGAAAGGAATACAGAATTTCCTGACTAACTCTCTATTAGAGGTAGTTCCAATGACTATTGAGAAAGTCCAGGGTAGAAAAGATGCAGTCGCGACCGTCGATGAATGGCTTTCATGCGATTCTAGAGAGGATATCGTAGGTGCTATTGAACAGGGATCTTCTAAGAACCCTTGGTATTTAATAATAGCTGCTTCATCAGAAGGTACCGTTAGAAACGGTGTAGGCGATACTATGAAAATTGAGCTTATGAACATTCTCAAAGGAGAATACTATGCTCCTCATGTATCTATATGGTATTACAGACTCGATAATATTAAGGAAGTATCGGACCCAGAAATGTGGATTAAGGCAAATCCTAATATTGGTTTAACAGTATCATATGAAGCCTATCAATTAGATGTTGAAAGAGCAGAAAAGGCTCCAGCTGCAAGAAATGATATATTAGCTAAAAGATTTGGTATACCTTGTGAAGGTTATACCTATTATTTTACTTATGAAGAAACATTACTACATGATCCTGTGAGTTTTAAAGGTATGCCATGTTCTATGGGAGCTGACTTATCTCAAGGTAATGACTTCTGTGCCTTTACATTTCTATTTCCATTGAGAGATGGTTCTTTTGGTGTTAAGACTAGAAGCTACATTACAAGTAGAACACACAGGAATCTGCCAGAAGCTATGCGTTTGAAGTACGATGAATTTATCAAAGAAGGTAGCCTAGTTGTACAAGAAGGAGCAATTCTTGATACTTTATTAGTTTATGACGATTTAGATAAATTCATACTTCAAAATAATTATGAGGTTATATCTTTTGGATTTGACCCATACAACTCTAGTGATTTTGTTGAGAAATGGTGTATCGATAACGGTGCATATGGTGTCGAAAAGGTTCAACAGGGTTGCAAAACTGAGAGCGTTCCACTTGGCGAATTGAAGAACTTAGCTGAGGAAAGAATGCTTATATTTGATGAGGAACTCATGAAATACACAATGGGAAACTGTATAGTTATGGAAGATACTAATGGCAATCGTAAACTTCTTAAGCGAAGATATGACGAAAAGATAGATAATGTAGCAGCTATGTTAGATGCTTTTGTCGCATATAAGCTACATAAGGAGGATTACTAATGAATGTTTATGCAGAATCTCAGCTTGTCCATGAGTTATTACAAGAACGAGATTTTCTGATGCACCATGGTATAAAAGGACAGAAATGGGGTGTTAGAAGATATCAGAATAAAGATGGTAAGCGGACTGAAGAAGGAATGCGACGATTAAAAGCTGGAAGACGTATCAACAAATTTGCTCCTACTACGAAAGATGTCAATTATATATTTGATAGCATGTCTCAACAGCAGAAAAAGAGAGTTGCTGGCGACAACTATGATGGGAAAAGTACATGGATAGAAGAAAAAGATAATTTTGACACAGTTACTAACATCGCTATGAGATATATAGAATATGTCAAAGATAAGCCGGTGTCTTTTATTGAAGTTTATGATAATGGAACTGATATTGGAGAGGTAGCCATAGGAACTCACTCAAACTATCAGGGGCATGGTTACGCATCAAAAGCAGCTGATAGGGTTACTAAATGGTTTGATAAATATGGTTCAAAAACATTGAGAGAATTGCATTGGGATGTGCTAACTGAAAACACAGCGTCAATAGCAGCTGCTAAAAAAGCGGGTTTTAAGTATGCTGATGAGAATGATAAATCTTACACTGATGCTGTAGGTGTTTCAAGGTATGTTTATAGGAAGAAATGATATTCGGACTTATTTTGAACTGACATCTCTGAAAATCTTAAACAAAATAGTCAAGGTAAAATGAGCGAAAAAAAAAATATTAATAAAGGAGAAAACAAATGGGAAAGAAAAACAAAGACATTTATAATGAAGAAACAGAAGTAAAGGAAAACGAGATTGCGACTAGCCAGGAGATAGATAAATTTAAGCCGCATATTGAGACTGGCGTAGAGATAGTAGATATGGAGCCAAATCTCGGAAAAGTAGTATGTAACGAGCATCTTAATATAAGAGAGGCTCCAAGTACAACTGCAACTATTAAAGGAATCATTCCTAGAGGAGCTATTGTTGTAATAGATTCCGAAGATGACAAAGACTTCTATAAAATAGTAACCGAAGCAGGTCTTGATGGTTACGCAATGAAGAAGTTTATTGAAAAAGTATAATAAAGTCAGGAGAATCAAAATGGGAGTAAAAGACGCAATAGCGCATGCATGGAATGCGTTTCGTTCAAATAAAGACCCTACTAGACAGGATTATGGTATAGGATCTAGGATTCGTCCAGGGAAATACTATTCTTTTGCGTGCAATGAAAAATCAATAGTTACAGCCGTACAGAATAAGATAGCGGTAGATGCCGCACAAATTCAGATACAGCATGTTAAGCTTGATGAGAATGGTAAATATTTAAAAACCATAGATTCTGGATTAAACAACTGTCTCAATGTTGAAGCTAATATTGACCAAACAGGTCGAGCATTCATTCAGGATGCTGTAATGTCTCTCTTAGATGATGGCGTTATAGCTATAGTTCCTATAGATACAACAATCGATCCGGAAGTTGCTTCATTTGGGATAGATACAATGCGTACCGGAAAAATTATTGAATGGTATCCTCGTTATGTAAAAGTTGAGGTTTACAATGACCAGACTGGACGCAAAGAACAAAGAGTATTTCCTAAATCAACAACAGCAATAGTAGAGAATCCATTTTATTCAGTAATGAATGAGCCTAACTCTACGATGCAGAGACTTAAACAGAAGTTGTCAATGTTGGATACAGTAGACGAAAAGAATGCTACTGGTAAGCTAGACCTTATCTTACAGTTCCCATTCCAAATTAGAGGGGATATGCGTAAGAAGCAGGCTAAAGAAAGACGTAAAGAATTACTTGACCAGCTTAATGAAGGAGATAGCTATGGCGTAGCTTACACTGACGGTAGTGAAAAAGTTATTCAGCTTAATCGTTCTTTAGAGAATCAATTATTCTCTCAGGTTGAGTATTTGACCAATCTTATGTTATCTCAGTTAGGAATCACTACAGAGATACTTAACGGTACAGCTTCTGAATCAGCTATGATGAATTATCAGTCTCGTATTATTGAGCCGATAATCGCAGCTATTGTTGACGAAATGAAGAGAAAGTTCTTGTCAAAGACAGCAAGAACACAGCATCAGTCTATAATCTTCTTTAAAGATCCATTTAAACTTGTACCTGTTTCACAGGTTGCTGATATAGCAGATAAGTTCACAAGAAATGAGATCATGTCTTCTAATGAAGTAAGACAGATAGTTGGTATGAAACCTGTTGCAGCTCAACAGGCTGATGAACTTAGAAATAAGAACATCAATGCTACAGAAGGTCAGCAGTTTGCAACAACTGAAGGCAACCAGATAACAGAACAGCCATTACCAGCTGATGAAAGTAATGACCAGTTATCTGAAGAAGAATACCTAAACAGTATTAAAGATTTAGATGATATTGATGCTGAACTTGATGAGCTGGAAAAAGGGGTGAAGAAAAGATGAGACACGGTTTAACAGTGCATTATGCATCGGAAACAAGTCGTCCTGGTGATACATTAATTCACTATGCATCTGAGTATTATGACCCAGCAAAAGCTCACGAGTACTATGAGAAACATAAGAAACTCAAAGGAAGACAGGGGTCCACTTCAGGTTTAAATGAAGAAGGACGAGATGCCGCCAGATACATTAAAAACAAGCTTGAAGAGGAGCGCAAAAGTAAAGATTCTACTGAGCGTGAAAACATGCAATCCAAAGTGAGTGCTAACAAGGAGCAGTTAAAAGCTGAACTCCAGAGTCACACTTCTAAAACAAAATTACAGATTGCAACTCTTCGAGCTAAAATAGATAAAATGTCTGGTGCAGAAAAGCTCAAAAATGAGCAGGCAATATATGATCAGATTAATTCTTTGAGAGATGCTAATGCTGCAGAGCGATCTAAATTGCAGTCAGCATACTCTAGTCGTAATGAAGGTCTTAAATCTGAATATAAGAATAAATCAGAATCTCTTAAGACTGAATATGACAACAAGTATGTAGACGAATTAGAGAAACTTAAGGCACAGCCAGAATTCCAGAAATCAAACTCTGGTTCAAAGAAGAAAATCTCTTATCATAATAAAGAACCTAAGGTGATTAAATCTAAATCAAAGAACACCAAAGGCAAAACAAAAACCAAAAGCGAGAGCACCAAATCTAATTAAGGAGGAAAATCAAAATGGGAGGAAAACCAGATTTTGCAGGTTGGGCTACTAAGTACAACATCAAATGTGGTGATAATTTGATTATCCGCAAAGATGCCTTTAAAGAATGCGATGGTGCTAAGGTTCCTATTTTCTGGGACCATCAGCACAATGATGTAGAAAATGTCCTGGGACATGGAATACTCGAATGTCGCGATGAAGGTGTATATGTGCGTGGATACTTAAATGACACAGAAGGTGGCGAAACAGCCAAGAAGTTACTTGCACATGGTGATATTGAAGACCTTTCAATCTATGCCAATCGTCTTAGAAAGAATGGTAATGACGTTATCCATGGAATGATTAGAGAAGTCAGTCTTGTTATGGCAGGATGCAATCCTGGAGCTGGTATTGAATACGTATCGCTCGGACATGGTGAAGATTTCTCAGATTGCGAATGTATTATGCATTCAGGTGAGGGAATCGAAATTCCTGACGATGAAGATTACGATGACATCAATGATCCTAATGAAGAGGGAGAAAATGACGACGATGTCAGCCATTCAGATGATAAAGGAGACGGTAAAATGGCAAAAGAAGAAGATAAGAAGACTTCCGGAAAGGAAGAAACAGTACAGGATGTTATTAACTCTATGACAGAGAAACAGCAGAATGTATTATTCGGATTAGTAGCAGCTGCTGAAGAAGCAGCAGGAAAGAAGTCATCAGAAGATGACGACAATGAAGGAGGAAAAAATATGAAACACAATGCTTTCGAAGGCTCAGCTTATAATGGAGCTGAAGGAAACGAACTCGTATTATCACACAGCGATGAGCAGGCTATTATTGCTAAAGCAAAAGCAGATGGCTCATTTAAGAAAGCTTTCAAGGATTACATGCAGAATACACTTCAGCATGATGACAACGATCCAGCAGCACCTACATATGGTATTGATGGATTAAATCTCTTATTCCCAGATTACAAGATGATGGATACAGATCCACAGATTGTAAAGAGAGATACTGATTGGTGTTCAGTTCTTATGGGAGCTGTAAGAAAGGTTCCTTTCTCAAGAATTAAATCACTCTTCGCTAATATTACAGAAGATGCAGCAAGAGCTAGAGGATACATTAAGGGTACACAGAAGCTTACAGAGGTATTCCCTCTCTTAAGCCGTACAACAGATCCTCAGACTGTTTATAAGCTCCAGAAGCTTGACAGAGATGATATTCTCGATGTTAAGGATTTCAACATTGTAGCTTTCCTTTGGAAAGAAATGAGAATAATGCTTGATGAGGAAATTGCTAGAGCAGTACTCGTTGGTGATGGTAGAACACCAGGTTCTCAGGGTTCAATCTCTTCTGATCACATCAGACCTATTTGGACAGATAATGACTTCTATACAATTAAGGAAGTTGTTACATTTCCAGCTAATGCTTCTGATAATGATAAGGCTCGCGCATTCATTAAGAAGTGTGTAAAGGCTCGTAAGAACTATAAGGGTTCAGGTAATCCTAAACTCTTCACAACAGAAGACATGCTCACAGACATGCTTCTTATTGAAGACACAACAGGCAGAACAATCTATACTCTTGAAACACTTAAGCAGGCTCTTCGTGTAAGTGATATCCAGACTGTACCAGTTATGGAGAATCTTACAAGATCAGTTAGTGGTGCAACAAGAAAGCTTGAAGGTATTATTGTTAATCCTAAAGACTACACAATTGGTGCTGATAGAGGCGGAGAGGTAACAAACTTCGAAGATTTCGATATCAACTTCAACCAGTATGAGTACTTACTTGAGACACGTTGCTCAGGAGCTCTTACAGTACCTTACTCAGCTATCACAATTGAGTCAACAACAGCTGCTCAGGCAGAAGGTTAAAAACAATTCAAAATGGGGGTAGTTTAACAGCTACCTCCTTTTTATAGGAGAGAAGATATGAAGTTTGTAGGAAAAGTTGGTTATGCCATAGATGAAGAAACAAAACCTGGTATATGGAAACACAGAATAACTGAAAAAGATTATGTTGGTGATATTATCCAACTATCTACAAGATGGTTAAATACTTCGCAGGTTAACGAAGAGATCACGATGGCTAATAAGATTGAAATAATAGCTGACCCTTTTGCATTCGGAAACTTCTCAAGAATAAGGTATGTTGAATACATGGGACAAAAATGGCGTGTTACTTCAGCTACACCAGTTGGTGGGCCTAGAATCTCGCTTAATGTAGGAGGTGTTTGGAATGGCGATGAAGCCTAGTTTACAGACTGTTTTAGAGAACATACTTGGTTCGAGAAATGTATATTTCCAGCCACCATCTAAATTGCATTACCCATGCATACTGTATAAATTAGCTGATATTAAGGTTGAGCATGCAGATAATATGCCTTACAACACAACAAAACGTTATCAAATAACATTAATACATGAAGATCCAGACAACACAGTTTTGGATGAGTTGATGAAACTTCCAACTGCAAAATTCAATACGCATTATGCGAAAGATGACTTGAATCATTATGTATTATTTGTATATTATTAAAGGAGGAATTAATTATGCCAGACACATCAAAAGTTCTCGTTTGGGACAAAGAAGGCGAACGTACATTTGAGACAGGTGTCAAGAAGTGTGCGCTTTATGTTAGAGCCAATGATGGTTCTTATCCACAGGGTGTAGCTTGGTCAGGTATCACTGGTATCACACTTACACCAGAAGGAGCTGAGGCTACAGAGCTTTATGCAGATAACATTAAGTATCTTAACTTAATGTCAGCAGAGAAGCTTAACGGTACAATTACATGTTACACATATCCAGATGAATGGGGAGAGTGCAATGGTGTTGCTACACTTGGTACAGGTGTAACATTCGGTCAGCAGAACAGAAAGACATTCGGTCTTGCTTTCCAGACACAGAAGGGTAACGATACAGAAGGTAACGATCACGCTTACATTCTTCACCTCGTTTATGGTGCTATTGCATCACCTTCAGAGAAAGGTTACAAGACAATCAATGACTCTCCAGAAGCAATTGAGTTCTCTTATGCATTTAAGACAACTCCTACAAATGTAGCAGGCGGTCAGCCAACTTCACTTGTAGAGATTGACTCTGAGCTCATCGATGCTGATAAGCTTAAAATCATTGAGAAGAATCTCTTTGGTCATGATGCAGATCCAGATGTTTCAGGAGATGCTGATATTACAGCTCATCTTCTTACACCAAATCAGATCGCTGATATTCTTAACTCTCAGGGTTAAATATTATTTGTTAAATTGTTTTAAGGGGTGCGATAATATCAATCCCCTTATTTTTTATTCAAAAAGGAGATAAAATTATGTTAAAGAAAACAATAAAATTTGAGGATTATGACGGAAATGAAAGAAGCCAGGATTTCTGGTTCCATCTTTCAAAGCCAAACATCATTGCTCTTGAGGCTAACTATGAGGGTGGTGTAACTAACTACATTAATAAGATTTCGAATACTCAGGACCAGAAAGCTCTTGTCGAGCTGTTTAAGGATTTCATATATATGACATGCGGTGAAAAGTCACCAGATGGCATGTTATTTGATCAGTCTGATGAAGCTAAGAAGAGATTCATTTATTCTCCAGCTTATGAAGAACTCTATATGGAGCTTGCTACAGATGCTGATGCAGCAGCTAAGTTCATTAACGGCGTTATTCCACGTAATCTTGCTGAGCAGATTAAGGAAGCTGCTAAAGAAGGAAAGCTTACTGAAGAGCAGGTAAAGGTTGTTAACCAGATGAACGCTTAAGGAGTTGGTCGAGAATGCTTGAGTTAGAAGTTAGAGATCTTGAATTGTACGATGACGACATTGGTTTTCAAACAATTAAAGGTGGTAAATTGATACTTGAGCATTCTCTTTTGGCTGTGTCAAAATGGGAGTCAAAGTATCATAAACCATTCTTAGAGCAAAAAGATGGTAATATGACTGTTGAAGAATCTCTGTATTATATACAGTGTATGACAATAAATAAGAATGTAAATCCTAGTATTTATAAGGCAATAACTAATGAAGATATTGCTAAAGTACTACAATACATTAATGACCCATATTCAGCGACAGTCATAAAAACAAAAAGTAAGAATCACATTAACAAAGAACCTGTAACATCAGAAATGATTTACTATTGGATGGTTGCATCTACAATACCTTTTGAATGCGAAAAATGGCATTTATCTAGGTTAATGAAATTAATAGAAATATATAGTATTAAGAACTCTGAACCGGAGAAGAAGAGTACATCTCAGATTCTTAGAGAACAAGATGCTCTTAATAGAAAACGTAGAGCTATGCTACATTCGAAAGGATGATATTTATGTCAGAAGCAATAACTATTCAGTGCGGCGGTTTTAAAAAAACTACAGGGCGTTTACAAAAAATGCTTGAAATGACTAACATGAGTTGGCTGGATAAATACGGTAAAAGAGGAGTAGATGCTCTTAAAAGATATACACCTACTGAAACCGGTGAAACAGCCAATTCATGGTATTATAAAATAGAACACAATGATGGGTTAGATTCTATAATATGGTGTAATAGTCATGTAGAAAAAGGATGTAATATTGCAGTCATCCTACAGTATGGACACGCTACTAAAAGTGGCGGATATGTAGAAGGACATGATTATATTAATCCAGCTCTTCGGCCTATATTTGAGGAAATAGCTAGAGAAGCTTGGAAGGAGGTTAAGGATCGATGAGTAATACAGCAGTAGAAAATGAAGTTGTACGAATGCAATTTGACAATCGTCAATTTGAAGCTGGCGTAAAGCAGAGTATGTCGACTCTTGACAAATTAAAAGCAGCATTACATTTAGATAAGTCCGCACAGGGTTTTAAACAAATCGGTGATGCAGCTAAGAAAGTTAACTTCAATCCTATAACTAATGGCATAGAAGCAGTTAAGAAAAGTTTCACTTATATGGATGTAGCTTTTGCTACAGCAGTAGCTAGAATGACAAATGATGCTATTACCGCAGGAAAAAGAATAGCTTCAGCATTAACAATAGATCCAGTTAAAACTGGTCTATCAGAATACGAAACAAAACTTAATGCCGTACAGGTAATGAAATCGAATAGAGGTGGAACTATTGAAGAAATTACTGAGGCATTAGATGAATTAAATAGATATGCCGACAAAACAATTTACAACTTTACTCAAATGACAAGTAATGTTGGTAAGTTTGTTGCACAGGGTATGAAAGCGGGCGAAGCTGCAAAAGCTGTACAAGGTTTAGCAAACTTGGCAGGTGCATCAGGTGCGTCAGCAGAAGATATGGCAAGAGCTACATATCAGATGTCACAGGCTATGGGTGGAACAATCAGAAAGATAGATTGGAACTCATTAAGAAATGCTAACATGGCTACAATGCAGCTCAAAGATGTTTTAAAAGAAGTAGCTAAAACAGAATATGGCGTGGATGTAGACGCATTAATAAAAGCAAAGGGCACATTTGAAGACTCACTTGAAAAAGGCTGGCTTACAGGTTCAATGTTTTCAGAAGCTATGCAGATGTATTCAGATGCATATGACGAAGCTACATTAAAGCAAAAAGGTTATAACGATGCCCAAATCAAAATGTTTAAAGATTTGGCTAAAGAAGCTGCTGAAGCTACTACTTCTGTAAAAACACTTTCACAGCTGTGGGATGTTATCAAAGAAACAGCTCAGTCAGGTTGGACACAAACTTGGGAAATAATTTTAGGAGACCTTGAACAAGCGAAAAAGTTATTTACTGGAATAAATAATGTTATTTCAGGTTATATTGATAGAGTATCAAGAGCTAGAAACAAAATGCTCGACGAATGGGCTCGTGGAAATGAACTTTTTGAAAAGAAAATAACCAGGAAAAATAAAGAAGGAAAAAATGAAGAAATACTTGCAGATCCTAATAAATTAGGTGGTAGAGATTTGTTATTTTCTTCTTTAGCGAGAGTATTAGGTCAATTAGTAAAAATAATTAGTAATGTTAAGAAAGCTTTTAGAGATATATTTCCGCCCCTTACAGGACAGAGATTATATGAATTAACAAAAAGATTTTCGGAATTTACTAAACTACTTAAAATAAGTGATGAATCAGTAGCTAATATTTACTATACATTTCGAGGTTTATTTTCTGTACTTGGTTTGTTCCGTGATATAATAACTGAAGTTATAAAAGCTTTATTCCCAGTTTTCTCAACAGCTAGAGATTTAACTGAAATAATACTGCGAATAACTGGCTTCATAGGTAATTTGCTATATGTCGTTACAAAAGCAATACGTGAAAGTGGAGCTATACAAAGTATAGTATCTTCAATAAGTAATTTTATTGGAGAATTGTTATATCAAATAGGAAGAATAATTTATCAGATTTTACGTTTAATACATGAAACTGGTTTGGATTCATTCCTTATTAAAATAGCGGGATATTTAGGTGATGTTATAATATTTGTATTAGAACATTTAGTAACTGTTATAACAAAAATAGCAGATATAATAGAATACATAATCCCAAAAGTTAAGTTATTCTTTGGTGGGTTATATGAAGCCGCTAAAAGTGGAAAATTAATAGACTTTTTAGTATACAAGTTTAATCAACTAAAACAGGCTATACAAAATTTAGGAAAAGGAGGCCCTTTAAACGAACGCTTTGTTAAACTAGGAAATTTCTTTGAAAAAGTTGTACATGTAATAGCAAAAGCAATAACATCAATGTACGAATTCGGTAAAAGCTTGGATATATCTCAAGCTTTAGCTTTAGGATTATCGGTATTATTTGGTTTGTTATTGTTTAGACTAAGTGGAATGGTTAAAGCTATTACCGGAGCTACTACTGCTGTTAGTACATTTTTCAATACGTTGACGACATTTACAAAGAAGTTAAAATTACATAATCCAGTAATACTTGAATTGGCCATATTTATAGGTATATTAACAGGCTCAATATATACGTTGTCAAAGATAGACGTTGGCAAAATATGGAACGGAGTAGGTGCAATATTTGCATTGTCTGTTATAATGGGCGGTTTTATGATAGTATTACAGAAAACAGTAAACATATTATCTGCAACTCCAAAAGGTATAATATTAGGAACTGCAGCGTTGTTTATAACTTTATCAATTGCTATGATAGATTTGGCAACCGCTGTACAAAAGTTATCGCAAGTTAATCCTAAAAAAGCTCTTATTTCTATAGGACTTATAGGTGCGATGATGCTCGAGTTAGTTGGCATAACAACAATAATACTTGAAGCAGCTCCTAGATTTAGTGTTGCGTCTTTATTAACTTTAGCATTCTGTGCGTCATTGTCTAAACTCGTTAACATGCTTGTTAAAATAGACTTTACGATGCTAGAAAGTGTATCAGTTGGAATGATACGTGCTGCAGGTGTACTTGGTATTGCTGCACTTATGCTTGGTATAGGCGTAGAGAAATTATCTTTTTCTATTCTTAGATTGACCACTGGCTTATTATTAATAGCAGCTACTTTCAAATTACTTGAAAGCATAAAAGTAAGTATCGGTTCTGTATTTGCTGTTTTAGGTGCCTTGATATCTCTTTTTGTAATAACACAGCTAATCTCAGATGCTGCTATGTCTTTCGGTGATGCTATGACCGTTGTCGATAAAGTCGGCATGGAATCATCTATAAAATCAAAAGGAATAAAAGAATTTTCTAAAGCAGTTGTAAGAGTTGTAGTGGCTATGGGACTTCTTATAGGAGTGTTCAAACTTGCAGAATTACTTAAACCTAATCTTCTCACATTTGGTATTTTAGCTAATGTAGTAATTGATATGCTAGGTTTTATAGTTGCATTAGCACTACTCGGAAAATATTGCCAAGGTTCCGAAAAAGAAATTTCTGCTTTAGGAAGAACTTTATTAAAGATAAGCATATCTTTGGCTATAATGGTCACAGTTTGTACGGCTTTAGCAGCTATAGCACTATTGCCTGGAGGCGTTGGTGTTATTATTATGGCTGGAGTGATATTCGCTGGATTAGTTGCCGCTGTAGGCTGGCTAATTAAATGCTCTAAATTAGGTTCGCAAGTCAAAATGGGACCTATATTTGTATTACTTGCCGGCGTATCTATGATGTTTGCTTCTTTAGTTATATTAGCTGGTTTAAAACCAGAATCAATATTGGCGGCTACAATAGCTGTAGGTGGCGTTATGATGAGTGTCGGCTATATAATAGATATAGTGTCTGGTATAAAAGCTGAAATAGCCATGAAAAATATTGGTTTACTTTTATCATTCTCAGTCATGATGGGTGTATTTGCAGCATCTATGGCATTATTGGCTAATTATCCTTGGGAAGATATAGCTATAAGAATTTTCGAATTAATCGGAACCATTGCAGCATTGGAAATACTCATAGTGTCAATGTCAAAAGTGATGCAAATATTAGCAATAAATAAAGCCAATATTGTGATTGCTGCACAAACAACTGCTACATTAGGTTTAACAATGCTGGCAATAGCGGCTGCCTTAGCGATAGTTCCAGATTTCGATGGATCTAAAATAGGCATGTTGGCTGCTGGTTTAGGTGTTTTAATAGCTGCTGTTGCAGGTGTTGCTTTAATTGGTAACTGGGCTACAGTTGGAATCAATAAATTAGCAATTTCACTAGCTACATTAGGTATTAGTTTAAAGCCTTTAGCTTTAACATTAACTGTATTTACTGCAGCATTTGTTATATTTGTCGCTGCGTTAACAGCGGCTAGTATGTTCTTAAATGGCTGGAATGCTGTGGTCATTTTAGGTGGCTTTGTGGCGACATTGGCCGTGTTAGTTGCTTTGGCTCCTGAAATAACCGTTGCCGGTTCCGCTTTGTTAATATTTGCTGGGGCCGTAGCAATATTAGGTGCAGCAGCTGCTCTTACTGCTCTTGGTATACTAGAAGTTGCTAAAGCTATAAAATTACTATCAGATATAGACCCTTCTATGTTACTTGATATGGCAGTTGGTTTAACAGCTTTAGCTGGAGCTTTCTTACTAATATCAGTTTTAGGTACCGCAGTTTTATTAGCTGTATTACCTATTTCTGCCCTTGCAGGATCATTGGCAATTTTAAGTCTTGTTGACTTCACGTCAATGTCAAATGGCATAATGCTATTTTCTGCTGCTCTTAGTAAATTAGTTCCAGATTTCATGACATTAATAGGGTCATCTTTAGGTATTGGCGTATTCACAAACAAAATAACTGAATTGGAGCCTGCTTTAATAAACAGCGCTTTAGCAATGAATTTGTTAGTGATGCGAATGGAAGAATTCGTAAGTTTGGAAACTCCATTTGTTAATGCTGCTAATCATATTGGTACAGGTCTTAAGAAAGGACTTACTGAAGGTTTAAGCAATGCAATGGCTACAATGTCGAATGGCGCTAGAGGTCTAATATCTAGTTTTACAGGACCATTGGAAATACATTCTCCTTCAAGAGTATTTATGCGTTTAGGCGCATATACAATGGAAGGTGTTGCTCTAGGTATAAAGAATGCTTATCCTGAAATAGACTCTAATCTTAAAGATGTTACTAAGAAAATGACTGATACATTATCTTTAGCCACAACAACTATGAGTGACAAAGGTAAGGAAGCCGGTCAAAACTATATTTCAGGCGTTTCTGATGGTATGGATGACTCGTCTTCAAAAGGTAAAATTAAGACAACAGCAACCAATACGGGTACAAATGCTAGTAATGCAACAGCTAATGCTATAGTAACTGCTACTTCTGTAATTGCAAATGCGGCTGCCAATAGTGGTAGTGCTGCTGGTGCTGCTTTTGTAACTGCTATGGGTAATATAGTAGGAGCAAACATGCCGAAAATAGCAAGCTATGTTAGTGGTGTTACTGCTGCTGGTGGTTCGGCACATCAAAGTCATTATAAATCAAAATGGGACAACTTTAATCCAGACGAAATATCGTATGCTGAATTTCAGTCTGCAACTCTCGGTGGCAAAAATAGCAAAGCTATGGAAGCAGCGCAAGAATATTGGGCTGAACATGGTGGCACAAATAGTGATGCTTATAAAGCATGGAAAAAGGCTACTGATAAAGCGTATCAAGAAGCACAAAAGAATGCTGAAATACAAGGTATAAGCGGAGCTGAAAAACTTTGGAATGGTTTTACGTCGACAATATCTGGAGGTCAGATTGATGAACTAAAAGGTAAGTTTACTGATGAAGTCGAGGATGTATTCGGTTTAGGTGATTTACAATCTCAGTTAGATCTATCATATGACTGGAAACAAACTGGCGAATTTAATACTAATGCACTTAAATCAGCCGGTTATCAGGTCGAAGTGCTAAATACTGAGGTATTAAAATACCGTGATCAGATGTCTGGTTTAGCCGGTACCGCAAACGCATTATATGACGAAAATAAATTCCGTCAGATGGGTTATGAACTTGACGATTTAGGAAGATGGGTAAGAGTAACAAATAAAGAAACTGGTGAAGTTATTACTGGAGAAGCTAATAAAGTTACAGATGCATTAAATGGTACTAGTACTGCTATTGGTAATCTCGGTGAAACAGCTAAAGAAACCGAATCAGAAATGGACACCTTCACAAAATCTCTCAATTCTAATCTTAAGTCTGCTATGAACTACTTTGACGAGTTCAAATATGGTACTGAAGAAGACAAAATTTCTAAGGAACAGCTTCTTAAGAATCTTGAAGACCAGCATAATGGTATGATTAACTGGGCTAAAGATATGGAAGAATTAGCCTCAAGAGGTATGGCTAAGGACCTTTGGAAGAATCTTGCTGAAGAAGGACCAGCTTCCTATGCCAAAGTTAAAGCTTTCTTGGATATGACAGCTTCAGAACTGCAATCGGCTAATGAGTGGTTTGCTCGTGATCTAGCATTACCTGATGTCACAACATCATTCATGGAACAGATAATGGGTTCTTATTACGGTGATTATTCTAATCTCTTTATTGCCAGGGGACAGGCTGCTGGCGAAGACCTTAATAAAGGTACTAAAGAAGGCTTAGATAAGAATCTTGGCGAGACTAAAGAAAGCGCGAAGAACGCAGGTTCACAAGTCGCTGATTCTTATTGTAAAGACGGAACTGGTGAAGGTTCTCCTTCGTGGAAAACCAGAGAAGCTGGTCAATATATGAACCTTGGTTTGATTGAAGGTATCAAGAATAATCTTAATTTGGTAACTCGTTTCGCTGCTAAATGTGGCGATACCATAGTTAGATCGTATTCTAGAAGTCTTAATCCAAAAGAGTTTAGAAATATTGGTAAGAATGCCATGGTTGGCTTATACAATGGTATAGTTTCGGAAGTTAGCAGACTATTTAAGCTTGTACAAGAAATATCTTACAAGATACCTCATACTATTAAAGGAACCTGGGAAATCAAGTCACCATCTCGTCTCTTCAAGTCATTCGGTATGTATGCTATGGAAGGACTTGCTAATGGCTTATCACAGTATTCTGCTCTTGCGGAAGCAGCGGCAGCTGAAACAGCTGACAATACAACCAAAACATTGAACGGAATCACAAATAGTGTTCTTGATTGGGATACGGACTTTAACCCAGTCATAACACCAACTCTTAACTTAGATAATGTAACTAGAGGCGTTAGAGAAATCAATGATATGTTCAAAGAAACGACATTGGATACAGTTGTTGAAGACCCAGTTCAAAATGGGGGAACAACTCCTCAACCTTCTACTACATTTATTCAGAATAACTACTCACCAAAGCATCTGTCAAGTATAGACATATACAGACAGACAAGAAACCAGCTATCTTCACTGAAAGGAGCAATGGGATGATAAACTCTATTGAGGTTATTAATTACCTTGGTGAGTCTGAGGTGTTTGAATTAGCTAGGCCTGAGAAATTGGGTCTAGCTATCAAAAACATCGATGGCTTAGGACCAGGTAAGGCTAATATTAATACGACAGCAATCGCTTCTTATGATGGAAGCGTTTTTGATACAGCACGGTTAGGAAACCGTAACATAGTTATTACCTTCTTACTGTTACAGTATGAAAATACTATAGAGCAGGCAAGATTAACAACTTACAAATACTTTCCTATAAAGAAAGAAGTAACACTTATATTTCACACAGACAGCAGGGATGTAAGTATTAAAGGTAAGGTGGAATCCAATGAACCTAATATCTTCTCTAAAGATGAAGAAACTAAGATTAGTATAGTTTGTCCAGACCCTTATTTCTATGACTTAGGCTATACTAAGCAATCTTTTTCGACTCTTTCGCCTTTATTTGAGTTCCCATTTGAGTGTAATGCGGGAGATGTGTATTCAGAGACTAAGCATGAGAATAATAGAAATGATTCTTATCATGTTAACACTTATACTTTTGAGTCTTTATCAGATATTATAGGTTGGGAAAACAATCATTTCTATTTAAAGAAGGACCTAACATGGATTAAATTTACACTTGAAACTTATTCTTATCGGACAGCATCTAGTTCTACTTCGAAAGGACAAATGTACTATAATGGAGAAAGCGTAATATGGAATGCTTGTCCTGACAGAACAGAAGGTTCAACTGATACTCATGATTATACTGTCCAGTCACCTAAAGCTGGAGATACTTTCTACACAACAACACCAAATGGTGAAGGTTACCCAGAGCAGATACTTACAATTGAAGCATTTGCTGAAGGAAGACCAATTATATTTGGCGATATCGAGCAGTTTGCAGAAGGTAATATTGTGTATACTGGTGATGCTGATACTGGTGTAATAATCCGTATCCACGCCTTAGGCACAGCTAAAAATATTACTATATTTAACTTATCAACTAGTGAACAGTTCTCAATCTCTGATGAAGCTGTCACAGCTATAGTCGGTAGTTCAATTACTGCTGGTGACGACATTGAGATATGCACAATGGTTGGTCAGAAGAGTATTACTCTCAGTCGAGCAGGAACAACTTACAACATATTAAATGCTGTTGATAAGAACAGTGATTGGTTTATGTTAAAGAAAGGTGATAACATATTCTCTTACACAATTGAAGTTGGAGAAACTTCTGACTTGCAATTTGTAATAGAATCAAACATTTTATATGAGGGAATTTAGATATGGCTAAAGAAGAAATCTATATTCTTGACAAAAACTTTGACAATTTCGCTGTCCTCGATACCTTTAAGTCTTTTATCTGGACTGACAGGTATAACGAGGCTGGCGACTTTGAAATTGAGACAGTAGCTAATGAATACTATCTTAATATTTTTCGTCAGGATTATTATGTTTACTTTTCACGCTCTGAGCATCTTATGATTATCGAACAGCTTGAGATTAACTCAGATGCAGAAGACGGAAATACTATTAAAGTGCGAGGAAGGTCATTAGAAGCTCTTTTAGACAGAAGAGTTATCTGGGGCTGGAAGACACTTAACGGTTCATTTCAAAATGGGGTAAAAACTCTTATAAATGAGAACGTGATAAGCCCTGAGAATGGACGAAGAAGATTTCCGAATTTTATATTTGAAGATACCAATGACGCTCACATAGCTGAATTACAGATGGTAACACAATACTTCGGTGATAATTTGTACGACGCTATAGTTGATGCTTGTAAAGTGTTAAATGTCGGTTTTAAAGTTACATTAAATAGTGAGAAGAAGCTTGTATTTAAGCTTTACTACTCAGTGTTCCATAACTGTGACCAGGATGAGAATCCATTTGTTATATTTTCGGTGGATTATGACAACCTGATTAACAGTAACTATAAATCTGACATGGTTAACTATAAAACTGTAGCACTTATAGGCGGTGAAGGAGATGGTAGCGAGAAACGTTATACATCATATGAGTTACCTAGTGGTGGTGGCTCTGGTTATGACAGAAGAGAAATGTACACAGACCAACAGGGTGTTACATCTGACTTAGGAGAAGAAGAATTAGACTCTGAAGATTATGACCAGCTTCTTAAGAGTAAAGGCTCTGAAGAATTAGCTGAGAAGATAGTCACTGAAGAGTTTGAGGGTGAGACCATGGATACATCTTTTGTCTATGGTGTAGACTATAATTTAGGCGATGTTGTCACTCTCAGAAATGAGTATGGTAAGAGTTCTATCAGTAGAGTTGCTGAGTACACATTCAGTAAGAATGAAACAGAGGACAAGTCTTATCCTAAGTTTGAAACTGTCAGTGATGACATTACTATGATTTATAGGAACTTCGACCCTACTAAGAAATATTATCCAGGTGATAGAGTTGACTACGATGGAGTTGTCTATGAGGCTCTTGAAGAAATAGAACCTGGTCCATTTAATGAAGATCAGTGGAAAGAGGTTCGCGACGTTAAGCCTAGAGAAATCGTTGAATTACTTTGGAGACATCCAGGTGTTGTTAGCGGTTCTTACGATGTAAATGTTCAAAAAATATTATTAGATCATCCGTATGGTGAATATGATTTTGTATTAATTGTATCTAACGAGCATTATCGAGACCCTACAACAGGAGGCCTTTTACAGGTTCGTTGGAATGTTGAAAGCGGTGGAGGAGATTGGTGTTGTTTAATACCTAGTTCTTGGCTAAAAATGTTTAGTGATTCTGACTGGGGTATAAATGGAAATAATAGTTATATACAAGTAGAACCAAACGTAGACCAATTAACACTTGCTGATGTAAATTTAAAATCTGTCGCTGAACGAACAGATGATATGATATATATTCAAAATAACTATAGATTGGAAATTTATGGCGTATGTTTGGATAAAATGAGAACTGGAGGTTTTGCACCAAGACTTATTTATGGTGATGGCTGGACATTAAGGGCATATTCTGGTGCCGATGGTTTCACATTGAATGAATCTATAAATCATTTTGATTATGTCTATTTTATGACAGGTATTGCTGAATTAGATTATGCTAATTTAAATCCTAGAAGTAGTATTCTTAATATACAATATCGAATGTTTCCAGTGCAGTTCTTAAATGAAATTATCACAAAAAATAGAGAAATCATATCCGGTGGTGGTACAGCTAGCAACACTTGGTGTTTACGTTTGCCTGACGGTGCTAATGATTTATACATGTCTAGTGACGTTAGAATAGACAAAGATACTGGTCATGGATACGCATGGACTGGTCCATTTGCAGCTTATGGCGGAAAAACCGGAAAAATAACAAAGATATTTGGTTCGTTGGAAAGATTCGATAATAAAACAGATATTGAATTAGAATCACCATTTATAAATTATGATTTACTCATTTTCATAACTACTTCGGGATCTACTGGCAATAATCATAGATTTTTCAGTTCATCGGTAATTACTTGCAAAGAACTAGAATATTTATGGCGTTGCTACCAATCTGGTGAAGGATTAGTAGCCTTATCAGGTTTCTATGTTCAATGGGCTTATCAGGATTATTACCAGGCTTTCAGAGTTGTATCGAGTGTCAAATTTGAATACGTAGAAGCCAATTACGGATACCGAGAAGGCGGCGATTTCACAATAGCCGAAGTCTACGGTGTTAAATTCTAATTCAAAATAGGAGGAAATTATGAGTGTAACAAGTGGTTTCTTTGATTCCCAGAATGGGGATAGACAATACAGTGCCGAACAATTCGGTGCATTATTTGATGGCATTATCAATGATGGTGTACTTATGGGTTATGGTAATAACTTCAGAGTAACACCAGCTAGTGGTATTGCTGTTTATGTAGATACTGGACGCGCTTGGTTCAATTCGACATGGATACTTAACGATTCTAAGGAGTCTATTCCGTTGTCTGCACCACACATGCTCCTTAATCGTATCGATGCAATTATTATAGAAGTTGACAGGTCAATCCCGGTACGTAACGCAACAATTAAAGTTGTTGAAGGTACACCAGCATCTACTCCAGTTAAACCTACTTTAACTAATGGTGAACAACTTCATCAGTATCCAATAGCATATGTTACAGTTAAAGCTAATGTATCAGCTATACTTCAGTCAGATATCGAGATTACAGTCGGTACGGATAAATGTAAGTACGCTAATGCAATCCTTGAAACAGTTTCAGCTTCTAACTTACTTCTTCAGTGGGATGCACAGTTTACATCTTGGTTCCAGAATCTTCAGGACCAGTTAGATGATAACCAGGCAGCTCACTTACAGAACCAGATAGATAATATTGTAGCTCATGAGTCTGTCACACTAGCTGCAGAAGGTTGGGCACAGGAATCTGCTGGACAGCCATGGACTCAGACAGTCAGTGTGTCATCTATGACAGCAACAAGCTTCCCTATTTATTCAATGGGAAGTCCTTCAGTAGAATCAGCTACGAACTATCAGAAGATGAAGGCTGCATATGCTAAGATTGATAAGGTTGTACCGTCAGCAGGTCAGTTGACTTTCTACGTGTACAATAGCGTTAAACCAGATGTTGACATCGTAGTCAATGTCAAAGGTTATTAATTTACCTAACACTTTCACCTCAAATACAGTGGAACTCAAACTTAGGTCTTCTTTAGCCAGCCTAAGCCGTTACAGTCGGCAATTATTTAAGGGAGGTTTAGACTTATGAATACTTTAAGATGGATTGTACTAGTTATGGCATCAATAGGTCTGCCATCAATATTTACAATGGTTGTTTGGATTGTTAGGAGAGTAAAGAAGCTGTTAAAACAGATGATTTATCTTATGAGCGCTTGTAAAGCAACAATCAGACAGGATTTATTAAATGACTTTCTCGAGTATGAAGAAAGATGTCAAAATGGGGGTAGTATTACCCTAATGGAGCTTGACGAATGGATGAATCGTTACAAAGCTTATCATCAGCTCGTTGGAGACAATGGTGTCCTTGACGATAAATACATTAAAATGCTTGAATTTAAAAACAAACCGTAAAGGAGGTATCAGTATGAATATTGCAGATTTATTACCAGTTGTTGTACCAATCTTAGTAATTTGCTATTTGATTGGTCTTCTCTTAAAGAATGTACCAGCAATGAAAGATGAGCTCATTCCTTGTTGTGTAGGCCTTGCCGGTGGTATTCTTGGTGTAGTTGGTATGTTTATCATACCTGATTATCCAGCCAATGATATTATGACGGCTATTGCTGTGGGTATAGTTAGTGGTTTAGCATCAACAGGTGCTAATCAGATTTACAAACAGCTAAAATCTTTAAAATAGTCTGTATCTTGACTATACATCTAATTCTCTAATGTTTTTGTTTTCCATGATAATAATTAATTTACCCCTTTTCGTTTAATTTTTATGTGTAACTTGCCTCAAGATGTATAGTCAGTTATAGGTGGGAGGGACTGCTGTCGAACTCGGTCCCTCTCATATTTTTTAATGAAGGGAGGAAACAACATGTGTGTTATGGTTGGTGGCGCCAGAATCAACGAATTAGGTAAGGTCGCTGGTGGTGCTAAAGGTGATCAAAATAAAAGAGAAGTATGTTTACATAAATGGTATAATGGTAAATGGGATAAAGTGATTCGTCCCATAAATCCAGAAGTAGGAAAGAACATGGCTTTAGTTATGCAGGCTATTTGTGCCAATGATAATATTGGTTATGACCAGCCTGACCGTAACAGTGCTTATAGAATGTGGCTGAAATACGGAAGAGTATTGGACATTAAAGAAAAATGCTCAACAGATTGTACTGCATCTGTTACTTTAGCTACTATAGCAGGCTTTAAAGCTACAGGATTAAGTTTACCATTAGAATACGGTACTAACGCTCCTACTAGTAGAAATCTTGAGAAGGTTTTACGTGATACGGGACGTTTCATGATTTATGATAATAAGGAATTCACAAAGTCTGAAGATTATCTCAAGCCTGGTGATATTCTTCTTAGAACAGGACATCATGCAGTTATGAGCATTGATAAAGGTAATAAGGCTGATATGACATCAGTTATTCAGACATTTAACCCATATAGAAAGCCTATTCTCACAGTTAAGAAAGGTTCTAAAGGTAATGGTGTACGCTGGGTACAGTGGCAGCTTAAAAAGAGATTCGGATATAATGTAGATATAGATGGATCTTTTGGTGATCAGACAGATGAAGTTGTTAGGGCATTCCAACGTCAGTTTGGTTTAGAAGTTGACGGAAGAGTTGGTCCTAAGACAAAAGAAGTATTAAATTCAAAATAGGAGGAAAATAGAATGAGATGTTTAAATGAAGACGATAAAGAGCAGTATAAAGGTGATAAGAATATTATTACTGCGAATCTTATTGCTGACACTGTTCCAGAAGAGTTTCCTCATAATGGTAAGGATATATCTAATCTAACAGAAAATGATATTCTTGCTCCGGGCAGTACTCTTATGATATTAGATGGAACCGGTGATGTATATATGATGAAAGAAGCAAATTTCAATCCGGATAATGTTATAGGAACTTATGAAATAGTTATTCAATACGGTCCAGGAAATCAGGGAGCTGTTAATGTAAGATTGGTAAATGAGAAAGGTGCTATAATTGATAGTACTTCAATAGCTTATCACGCAGAAGGTGGATATGAACATGCTTATCCATATACATTCCATGGTATTATATTTAATCAGGATGGCTGGCAAAATAATGAATTAATGTGCACAATAGATGAAAATTGCACAGATGCTATTTATGTTGATGGTGTTCACAGAGAGCCAGGTGATCAAATAATTAATATTTCAAGAAGTACTCTTAGTAGTTGGAGAGAAGCAGGTCTTCTCCCAATGAAATTAGACAATGTTATCACAGCTAAAACTGGTGCATCTACAGAATGGTGCAAATTATAAGGAGGTAGCATATGGGAGATAAATTAAGTCCTATTACTTTAGCCGCTGCAAAGAAAAGTTCTGGAGGCGGTGACACTAAACAAATTCTTGAAGAAATCGAACAAACTCCTGTTGAAGCTGGTGGAGAAACACTCAGTACGATTGATGATAAGTTAAACTTTTTGGCAGGTAATATAGTGCCTGTATTAGATAGAGAAGTGTGTACAGCATCATATGTTTATGGTTCTTCAGATGGTCATACATCACGAAATGGTTTTGTTAGAAAACCAACTGGCGATGTAGTTTCAGCAGAAGGTACTGGTTCTTTGACAACAGATGATTTTATGATTTCTGGATATTCAGTAATCAAAGCTAATAAAGATGGTAAATACATTGTTTTTGGTATTCAAAATATGGTATATGGTTCACCGATTAGCTTTACAGTTAATGCCAATGTAGGGGATACTATTGTAGATGTAAGTAGAGGGTATAGTGTTAATACTATTTTTGTAATAATTAGACTTGATTAAATTAGTAACCCTAGTCAAAGAAAAGAGGTATGAAAAATGAAAGAAAAGATTGAGAAAAAGTTAAATGAAATTATAGACTATATAATTTCAAAAAATCCTGCAGACATTACTTACAATGAGTACAGGATACTTGATAATTGTTTGAATCACATTAAGTATGATGAAGAACAAAAAGAGAAAAGTAAGAAAATGATTGAAGCCATGACAAGCGCTTTGACTTTTCCTTCAGTTCCTTCGTCTCTTCCTGAGTCAAACGAGAACTAACTTAGTTTAATAATGCGGGTCTGGTTGAAATCTTCCTGTGTTTAGTATAAAAGGTTGGGGAATTAGTTATACCAAAGCCGTGATGACATGTTTATACTAGGCCCGCATTATTAATATATTCTAAAAGAAAGGAGAGTTATATTTATGGCAGACGTAATTAATCCTTATGGTACACCGCAGTTCAATTCTTCAGTGTTGAATCCTATTCCACCGATTTCTACACTAAAAGAAACAGATTTGCTAACTACCAAAGGAATCGAAGGTGTCAATGCATTTGTAACAGCAAAGAATAGTCGTTATCCTATATTTGATTCAGATGATGATATTCTTTACATCAAATGTACAGACGCTAACAACAATCCAACAGTAAGGATGTTTGCTTTCAGTGAAATTAGTATGGAAGACTATACTAAAATCAAAGCAAAAAATTCACCTTACGCAACTAAGGATGATTTAAATGAATTGAAGGAGGGATTAAAGAATGTCGAGCAGCTTATTCGGAAGTTCCAGTCCGCAGGCGGCAAGTCCGATGCAAACCCAACCACAAGGAATAACGCCTCAGGACGCAATGGAAATAGTTAATCAGCTGAGAAACGCACAGAATCCATTGGATTTACTTGAGACGATGTCTAAAAACAATCCTAACCTTCAAAATGCTGTTAAAGCATTAAAGGAATCAGGTGGAAATCCTGAACAAGCCGTAATGTCACTTTTAGTTCAAAATAGGGGAGGAATGGACTTAAAAGCATTACAGAACATGTATTACGGCAAGTAAAGTTATATTTTAGTTATGTATTTCCTGGCCAGGGATTCATATACAAATAAACTAAAAAAGTATAAAGGAGGAAATTTGATATGGAAGGTTTATCAAATTCAGATGTAGCACTCTTGAGCAGAAACGGTAACGGCATGTTTGGTGGTGACGCAGGATTCTTCTGGATCTTTGCTTTACTTATCCTTGCTGGTGGCGGATTCAACGGTAGCTTCGGCGCTAATGGCAATATGGCTTCCGAGATTGCAGCTAGCAATAATGCCCAGACATCTCTACTTAATCAGCAGAGTATCCTTTTAAGCTCAGAGCGTAACAACTATGAGACAGCTAGAGTTATTACTCAGCAGACAGAAGCTCTCATGAATCAGAACAATGCAAATCTTATCAATGCTATCCAGGGCTTTAATCAGCTCAGCCAGCAGGTTGCGAACCAGACTAGTGTCCTCGGTTCTAAACTTGACCAGCTTGGATTCCAGATGGAGAACTGTTGTTGCTCTATCAAGACACTTATTAAGGATAATCAGATCGCAGATCTTCAGAATCAGCTTAACCAGGCTAACAACCTCGCTGTTAATGCTCAGCAGTCACAGTATCTGCTTTCACAGCTCGGTAAGTTTGTTCCTACAACTGCTGCAGCTGCAGGCTGATGAGTAGGTGATTCTTATGACAAAGATCAAGAATGATATAGAGGATCTTAAAGAAGAAATTAATGGCGCTAAATGCTATGCAGAAAAAGCGTTAGAGTACAAGGTACAGAATAATTCTACAAGATACTCAAAGTTCAAGACTATGGCTGAACAGGAGTTGGAACATGCCAACAATTTACATGTGTTCATTGTCGAGGATATTGAGGCACTCAAGAAAGTGTTCCCTCAGGTTCCTGAGAAGATGATGGAAGAGTGGGAGAAAGCTCACAAGTATTATGTAGAGAAAGTAGCATGGATTAGACAAATGTTAGCTATGTAACAAACAGGAGAAGGCTTATCAGCTACGATAGGTCTTCTCCTTATATTTTACAATGTCTTATATTTTTCGCGGGATGAGCATATGCTTATATGGAAAGGAGGTAACTGTATGGACGAGTATTTACAAAATAAGATACTTGGAGCCATTGTACTTGCCTATACATGTATAATGACAGGATTATACTTGTTTATGGCTGTATTTAACTTATATGAAAGTAAGTTAGTTATGGTTATAACTATGTGTATAATAATATTATTATACTTTATAGGTATAGTTGAGTTGGATTCTGAGTATTTTGAAAGAGCCTACAGAGACACCAACAAAGTAAGGAGCTAATAAAACAGCTCCTTAAATTTTTTCCGCGCAATGAGCAACGTCTATAATGCAGGAGAAGAAAGGAGATGATATTATGTATATTCTTGGTCTTGTTATATGCGGGTGCATATTAGCGGCTGATAAAGTTAAGTAGTTAATTTTACAGCTGCTTAATTTTTTTCGCGGAATGAACAAAGGCTTAGATGGAAAGGAGGTAATACTATGACAACAAAAAGTTTGGGTTTTAATTCCGACTATGTTGTTTCAGAAACTGAGTATGGTACTTTTACTTGGGAGACTGAGGATACTTATTGGGAATATGATCCCAATACAGATATGACTCGTCACTGCGGTAAAGGGACTGGATGTTTCTGGACCGAGTGGAATTAATAAGGGCATAACAAAAAGTTATGGTATTCCGAAGAAAAGATTAGGCATTTAAATCGAAATAAATAGAGTAGATTTCAGTGTCTTATCTTTTTCCGCGGAATGAACAACGACTATAATGGAGAGGATGAGTAGGCCTCTTCAGAAAGGAAAGGTAATAGATATGTTTAGAGTTGTTATGGTAATGTTGATGCTCGCAGTAGGAGCTGAGAAAGATGGCGATTTACACTACATCAGTCCTAGAGGGGAAGAAATTCTCATAAAGGAAGGTGAAGTGAATATTAACACAGTCCCAGCTACTGTTGATGATGAGTTTTGGAAGGAGGTGCTTTACAACGAAGGGAACTAACAATTCCCTTTCTTTTTTCGCTTAAAAAATATATTTTAATATAGAAAGGAGGTACTCAATATGAAGAAGGAAACTAAAGTAGCTGGACCAGATTTGGAGGTTATAGCTGTACTTATTAGTTTATCTAGAAAGAGTCCTGAGCATGGAAATGCTGTAATGGACTTTTTAGGTGAAGATAAGTACAACGAACTTCTAAGGTCTGCGAAGGCTTTAGGCTTCTTTACGAAGTAACTTTCTTAAGGGACTGTTATATTTAGCAGTCTCTTAAAAATTTTCCGCGACGAAAACACATTCTATAATGGTAAGATTGAGAAGGGACTAGAGTGGAGTACCACGCACGATGGTGTAATGAGTAGCATACCCACTTCGGTGGGAGGCGCCAGTGTCAAAGCTGGCTGAGAGACTTCAATGTCTTATTTTTTTTTT
>OCVV012873098.1_pt1 | contig 58468 bp, 73 predicted proteins | sample 1539721 | NCBI WGS metagenome assembly OCVV01 (sample SAMN02144230, study PRJEB22623) | gut metagenome | biome: sheep rumen | host: Ovis aries | place: New Zealand
TAGTCTGGATCTATAAATGGATTCTCCTGTACCAAACATGGTAGGTAGGCCTGATAGTCTTTCAGAGTGCCTTTCCTCCAGGGCTTGTAGAACTCATCATACATCCAGTTCTTTTTAGGGTTACAGGTGATAAAGAGCTTACGTTTCAGCCCATACTCCTTATTCAGGCATCGTCCCACACGTGTTTTCAGTGTGTCATAGGCACCGAAATTGACCTCACCGCCCTCCTCGATCCATCCACCTGTGAACTCTATAGATCCATATCGCTCATACAGCGGATCGGATGGAATGTATTTCAGATCCAGAAAGTCTATACGTGAGCCGTTGTAGAACTCAATATAGTTGTACTGTCCGTTATAGCTCCAGATCTCATCTGGCACTCCGTACCTGGTACATACTTTCTTGAATGTGATATAGGTACTCTGGGTGATACGTTTCAGCTCAGCACGTCCGATAAACCATTTGGTTTCTGGAAAACAGAGGCTCATAAACAGGAGCCAGGCAGCTCCAGTCCACGATTTAGCACCACCAGCAGCACCACCATAAAGCACCTCAGCGTGCTCATCATCCGTTAGCAGATTCAGAGCCTCTTTCTGCTTTTCGTGTTGCAGCCCTCCATCCTTTGTGATAAAGTCAAAGCATCCTCTCTTGAACAGCTCGATCTTTACCTGGAGTGAGGTTGGTAATGTGATCCCCCTGAAACGTGCCATACGCTACCCCCCTTTCTCTATCTTTTCCAGGATCTGATTGTACTGTAGCAGCTCCTCAGTGGAAAGCATAGATAGATCTTTGGGTGCTGTAGTGATCTGGCTGTCAATCATGCCCTCAATAGTCTGCTTAGGCTGACCAAAGGAACGCTCCAGAACGTACTCCAGAGCATCCAGTTTGCCATACCTGATACAGGCATTGATATTGCTCACCAGCATCTGGATCCAGGCTGGTGTGTTCTCGTTAGGCAGTGGCTTACCAGTCTTAGGATCCAGCTTAGTGCTCCTTACCAGAGCCTGGAGCTTTGCTGGTGGCAGCTCGATCAGGGCTTGCATGATGTCCTTGAAATCTTGCTCCTCCAGCTCATGGCCTACACTCTCACCAACAACTTTCTTTAGGTACTTATACAGCTTGGGCTTTCTGCCTCTGTTCTGAGGCTGATTCTCTGAGGTAAAGCGGTTTCCCACCTTGTTTCCCTTTTCAAACGGTTTCCTGCCCATATCGTTGTTTTTTCGTTGATTGTGTTTACCGAACACATCACCAGGATAAAAAGAAATCAGAGGCTGTTTTCTTGCACTCTGATCCCCTGTTTACCTGGTAAAGCGTTACTCTCCAGCAGCCTCCTGAGCCTCATACTGGTTAAGGAACCACACCATAAGGCTGTTACCTATCTCATCATAGGCATCCATATCCTCACAGTGCTTGTCTGCCTTGTCGATCACACTTTTCAGAGCCTTACGCTCCTCCTCTGTAGCCTCAGGAGGGAAAAACTCTCCTGCTATGTCCTTTTTCAACACTGCCAGCTCCAGATCAGTGAGCTCAATCTTTACGTTTTTGTTCTGTGAATCCATACTGTTACTAATTTTTTATGTTAAACTTATGTGATTTATATCTGTTTTGCCGTTGTTACAGCTTGTATTTCCTGGCAATACCTATAGCCTTTTTGGTGTATTTGTCAGAGCGTCCGTGAATACCCTTAGTGATCACCTCAGCCCAGAACTCATCCACGTTGGTCTTACCATAGGTGCCATATCCCTTTTTCTTCTTATCCTTGCTCCAGTCATGGTAGAGCTTTTGGATCTCCTTACCAGCAGCCTTATGTTTGGTGGAGGTGTAGGAACTCGTCCAGGTAGCGTGAGCCAGCTCATGTGTCACCGTGTGCTGTGCAGCCCTGTTTGTCACGTTCTTAAATCCACTATCATAGTTGTGCTTTTTGTAGTCAGCCTCAAACTTTCTCTTTGACTGGTCAAAGTGCTTACGTGAAAGGAAAATACCCTGGGATCCGTTGGCACCAATGTATGTTACACCGTATGCTCCTGGGATGTCAGCCAGCTTGATACTCCTCTCCCTTACTCCCATCACTGCCTCATACCTGGATATGGCACGATTGATCTGCTTTTCCATATCCCTGTGTTTCATACCGCCAGTAGAGACAGCGGTTTTCTGCATCGTCTGTACCTGTTTCTTGGTAAGACGCTTACCTGTAGATGTAACGGCTACACCGTTGCCAGATCCACCCTTTGCGTAATTGTTTACACCACCTGCGTTTCTTCCCATATTATTAACGATTTAGTTATTACTGTATTGTGGCAAAAGCCTATTCTTTCTTCTTAGCGTTTATAAAGTCTGTCACGTACAACAGATTGTGCTCCTGGCAGAAAGCCTGGATCTCATCACCTCCACCATAGACGATCAGGTTAGGCTGTTCCAGTCCACTGATCTCCTGGGCTACCTTTAGATCCAGTTTCAGGCTCTCCATCCAGCCATCAAGCCCTCTGGTAAAGAAAGCATTGTAGCCTTTCGGAATACCCATCTTATTGTACTCAATGAACTTGTGGGACACGTTCAGATCGGCATACACCTTAACACCACACTCCTGGAGATACCTTGCAAGCCAGCGTTTCTTATAGATCAGGGAAATGCCATAGGCAATAGGTGTCTGGTCATGGCAGCTACAGTTAGGCTCCACGATAGCCTTGCATCCACTCATAATGAGCTTTACAGGATCCTTGAAAAGAGCCTCAAACCTGTAATCATCCACATAGAAATGGTACGTTGCCACATCCTTTCTCAGTCTGCTGTTAGCACCCCAGGGTGAAAGAGGCGTTTCCAGGAAACCAGCTTGCTCCTCCAGGAGTAGTGTGGGGATGTCGAAAGGATTGTTTGCTGGGTAGAGCACATCCTTTAGCATGGATCGGTAGAAATCCTCCTTTTCGGCATCCTCCTCACTCTGTTCCTCGTTATCCTCTGAATCATTCTCCTTACCCTTTTTGCCTTTCTTCTTCTTTGGCTCCTCCTCTGGATCGTCTGGATCACCCATCGGCTGTGCCTGAGGAATACCCAGGTAGTCATAATCAGCACTTTTCCAGAAAGGATCAACGTGTAAGGTGTTGTACTCCCAATCACCGTTTTCCACGTTATCCCTGGCTATCAGCTCCTGCCTATCCTCATCAGTCAGATCAGTGTAGAGGATGGTGGGCACCTGAGGCAGTTTCAACTTGATTGCAGCCTTGTTTCTCTGGCTGCCACACAGGATCAACAGTTTTCCATCAACCTCCTCCAGAGCCTCAGGCCTGTGCTCCCAGAATCCATTGGTACGGATGCTATCAACCAACCTCGCAAAATCCTCCTTAGAGATCTTACGTGGGTTGTGGGGATGCTGGTGTAGGGTTTTCGGATCCCTGTATATGATCTTTCCTGCTTTCATGCTTTCGCCTCCTATTCTACAGGTATTTCAGGTGCATTCGCTGGATCTTTCACTCCAGGGAATATCTCACAGTTAGCCTTTCCCTCATCAGACGGTGGGAAAGTTCCGTACTCATCAGGTACGTTGCATATCTTACGGATCAGCTCAGCACGCTTTACCAGGTGCCAGAGCGTCTTATCCACATACACCAGGATATTGTCATTGGCATCTGTACCAATGGCATAGAAACGGCCTCTGTAGTCGATAGGGCAACTGACAGCACCATACACCACCAGGAAAGTCTGGCAACAGGCAGTGACGGTAGCACGCCTATTCCAGCCACCATTGATATAGATGTCTATCTGATCTCCCTTTGCTGGGTAGGTGGTAGGCATCATATTATCCAGAATGTATCTGCCTATAGTGATATTGAGCCCCAGAAACCATGAAATGGTAAAGATGGCCAGCAGAATGATAATAAAGATCGTTATAGCCATAACTGTTTACTTAGTGAATATTCGATTGCAAAGATAATAAAAAATCTGTGTTCACAGAACACATTTTATAGTTTTTTTTCATTCAAAAGCCAAAAACAAGCATTGTAGCGTCTCTGGAGTGCTCATTTGTGCGTTTTTTCCACCCTGTGACAGCCTGAAAACGCTCTGAGGTGTACTTTGTCATTCCTCCCTTAGGTGGTACCATCTGGTACTCCACTCCCAGGTCTTTGAGATAATCATCCCAGATCTTAGCGTCTCGCTTGATGGAGCCAGCTCCCTGTAGCACGTTTTCCTCCTCTCCTTTCCTGGAGTATTTCTTTTCAAACCACTTACGCTGCCTGGCATCCTCAACTCTCACAATGAGCCTGGTACCAATGTCAGCACACTTGTTTTTCCACTCTTTCACCAGAGCCATAGCCTGGTGGATCATCATACATTCAACCAGGAGGAGGGTGCGCTGCCTGTTATCCCAGACAGCAACACCTGTATTCACGCCTGTATCTATTCCGATATAGATCATTCCTCTGCCTCCTGCTTTTCCTCTGGTACATCCTCCTGGATAGAGCCAGGCATTTCACAGAGCTGGATCCCTTTGAGGGTGTTACGCTCCTCCCTGGATGGATAGAACTGTACCATCATACAGTAGTTAGGAATGTACTTATCCCTCACCTCCTGGATGATCGGTAGGGTGATCGGATTGTCACCGCTGTAGATATGTACCATCCAGAGCTCGTTTTCCCTGGTGACGGTAACAATACAGTACCGATGGAGGAAAGTACCCTGTTTGTACTCACCAAACACATCCACCACCTCAGGCTCTCTGTCTGCTGTCTCCTGGAGTAACTTGATCAGCCCAGCGTTCAACAGGTGCTTACGCTTAGCGAAATACGGTGGATATACCACTTTGTTTGTCTGAGTAACACCAGCCTCAGCCAGAGCTTTGTCTTGCTCCATTAAGGCAATTTCTTTCATTTGTGCTTTTTTTGCTTTTCCCATAACTATTTGATATTTAAGTATTTATAATGTTTCTATTTCTTTTTCGATCTCTGCTACACGTTCACTTACTACCATAGCCAGAGCTGCTTTCACCTCAGGATCCCATGTTGATTCGTGATCGGAGTTGGTACTGGTCGTTTCATAAGCAATGATCATTGAATGTGCGCCAGCCAATAACCCACTAATCTTTTGCAATTTATCTCTCGTTCTTATCAGATCCTGGGCTCTCTCTATATTCTCGATCTTCATACTTACATCTCATGTGTTGCGTTATACATTCACCATCATAGTACTCACAGGCACGGCATTTAGGACTGAGAATAGTAACACCAGGCTTGTAAGGGCACGGTGTCACATATTCCCTACCTATGCTGTTAGGATCATGCCTGGAGTAGTAACTGAGGATCTTCATTATTTACCAGGTTTATTCAGCGATTTATACTCACGCACAGCCTTATTCAGGCTCTCATGCTTATCCAGGAGCTTAGCCATCTGGTCTATGTCGATCACGTTATCACCATCCAGGTAAGCCCAGAGGGTACGCAAAGCATCCGCTACAGATTTAGCCTCCTTAGATGTTTTCAGGGCATTCAGCACCTCCTTATTGGTTGCAATGGATCTACCCTCGCTCTGTGCTGACTTAACGGCTGATCTGGCTGCTTTCACCTGTTCCTGTTCTGTCTCATAGCTGCCAGCGATCTCCCTTGCAGCCTTGACACTCAGCTGACCACTCACGATCTTTTCCTGTAGCTCTGATGGCAGATCCAGCAGAGAAAGACACTTACTGATGAAAGCTGGGCTTTTCTTGAACTTGTCAGCTATCTGTACCTGGCTGTAGCCAAACTCATCCTTGAAACGCTGGAACATAATGGCACATTCGTACTCAGTGAATTTCTTTCCCTCGTTTCTCATCATCTGCTCAATGTACAGATCCTCAGGCTTAGCATCCTTTGGAGCTTTGAGAGCCTTGATGTAGGGAATCTCAGCACCCTCACTGATAGCCAGCATAGTTGCACGGTAACGCCTCTCACCATCCACCAGCTTGTAACGCTCCTTACCATCCACCTTATAGGGGATCACTGTTATTGGGTTCAGTACACCCTGAGCCTTGATCTGTTCTTTGAGCTCATCCAGATCAAACTCACGTCTCACATTGAAACCATCCTGGATGTCAATGTTTCTCGGATCAATCCAGAAAAGATCCGTTCTCTTTGTTGCATTAGTCTCCATAGAATTACTGTTAATCGTTAATATGCTTTTTGATATACTCTCCACATCTGATAGCTTTGCCACGTATGGTAGCAGCCATGTGTGACACGTTACCTGGTGTGATCCTCTCACAGAGGCTTGCAATATCCTTAAACCAGCCTTTGGCTTTCTCCAGGAGCTCATCATCTTTCTCTCCGAACTCATCCAGGTATTCCACGCTGTTCTTTGCCAGCCCTCTGATCATAGCGGAATCGTGGGAAACATTCCCACTGGTTAGCTTTCTCGTTTTGTCTGCCACATCATCAAACCATAAAGCAGCAAACTCTCTGTTAGTCAATTCTGCCATTTCTTAGTATCTGAAATCTGTTAATTGTATCACCTTACCCTCAAAGGTATTGCCTTTATAGAGAGGAGTGCCGAAAAACCAGGAAACGAAATCCTCTACACTCAGCCCATCATGCTTTGCCAGCTCCTCTACTGGTACTTTCTTACCATCCACCCATGCCTGAGGCAGCTCATCCTCACTGGAGTATGTCATGGTGATTGATTGCAGCCCTATCTTTTCCCTCTCTCCCAGGATCGTCTGTGAGGAGTTGTAAGGCCTACCATCCCACTCTCTCATACTGAGGTACTTTCTGCCTGAGTTTATTGCCTCAGCACACTTATCCCACCAGCCTTTGGCATCGGATCTGATAGTGTGGATCTTTGTGCCAGCCTCCAGCTTATCACTAAACCCTGTAGGCTCACCTACCTTAGGATGGCCTGGAGGGAATTTCTTTGAAAAGGTGATTATCACCTTACGTTTCTGTTCTTTCTGTGCCATAATCAATACTTTTTTCCATGTTTGACGATTCTGGTTTTGTTGTACATCATCTTTAGATTGACGTGTGTTATAATGTCGATACCCAGGAGCTCAGCAAAGGTGCATATCTCCTGTTTAGCGTAATTCAGTTTCTCATCCAGACTAAACCCATCATGGCACAGATACTTTTCAATGGTACGGATATTCTCAGTAAACCTCTTTTCCTTTGAGATCTTACTTTCCGTTAGCATAATGCCACCCAGGTTTATATTGTGCTTTCCAGCCAGATCCAGGATCCTGATGATAGCATCTGCCAGCTCATCACCAACACTATCCTTAACCCTCTCCTTAAAGTAGCTCTTAAACCAGGTGTTCAACCACTCATCTGTGATACCATACTCAGACGCTGCCTGTTGATCCACTATAGCCACCATTGCCTGGAGGTTTCCGTTATTCGATTTTCTGTCTGCATTCACAGCCTCCATAAGCTCAGAGGATATGAGGCAGAGAAAATGATCATCACTGGGCTCATCGTCCCAGAAACCGTGACGTACTGCTGTATTGTGGGCATTGTCACGTAATGTATTCCAATCTGAAATCAGTTGCATATTTACTTAGTTTATTTTCTACGGCTTTCACCGTGTAATTCTATTACGTTGAAACTCTTGAAACGATCCACCAGGCGATCCTCAAAACGGCTTTTCAGATCTTTCACTGTTAGATTGCTTGTTATGTGGTAACGCTTATTGTACTGCTGGTAGATCTCATACCTGGCAAACAGGAACTCATCCGTAACCTGTGTGAGTGTGGTACCAAAGCTCTTTTGTTTCTCAGTCATAAGCCCCAGGTCATTCAGGCATACGTTGAAAGGTGATCCCTCAAAGGCTTTCAGATCTGCCAGCTCATTGAACGTATAGCGGTCTATATGTCCGTTGATCTTGTAATAGTTCATTAGCTGTGTCATGCTGATGTTACGAAAGTAATTCTCGTTCTCTGTGATCCTCAGATAGTCTGAAAAGATCTGCATGATCATTGTCTTACCTGTTCCTGGCTCTCCGATCAGGAGGATGTTTTTGTGGATCTTGTAATCCTCATCTGGGAAAACACTCTCTGCCAGCTTGCATCCGTTGAAATAGTACGTCAGGAACTTTAGCACCTTTTGGTTATGCTCATCAATCTGGTAGCCAGAAAACTCCCTCAGCATATAGTTGTCACCTATCCCTTTGATCAGCCCAGCGTGTATTCTGTATTCCTCAGGATCCTCCAGGTTGTACTTAAAACCTCTCAGTGTAATCTTTCTGTGTTTCAGTCGCTCCTGCTGTGCCCTTTCCTGTGTCAGCTTGAACTGCTGCTGTTGGTGATCCCTGATTATTTTCAGGGCATCCATTGTTGTCATTTGCGCTTGCTTTCCGTTGATCTCCATACTTTACTATTTCTTCATTGTAACGATCCACCACCCATGTAAGGATGGCTCTGTAATCACTCTTATAGCGTTTGCCCTTAGCTCCCTTATAGTTATCAAGGATCTCAATCATACGCTTTGTAGGATCCTCTCCATACTCCCCACAGAGCTTAGCGTACTCATCCCTGGTAAGGGTGACAAACTCAGCATATTTGTATTTCTTAGCCTTTGCAGCCTTTTCTGCTTGCTCCTTTGTCAGAGGTGGTGGAGTGTCAGCTGGAACATCCAGAGGGATCACAGGCTCTGTCACCTTTGGCTTTCGTTCTACAGGCTTTCTGTCAAACACCTTAGTCTTTGTAGAGCTACCACCTTTCAAGCCAGCCTCACGTCTTTTCTGGCTTATCTCAGCGTCCCTTACCATCCTCCTACTGTAGATGGCTCCATCATCACGCACAGCACACACGCCTCCAATGATCAGGCGATCCAGCCAGGTATCAGATCCAGAGGCATCATTACCCAGCATACGCAAAATCTCATCCTGGGTGTATATGTCACCGTTAGGCTTTACCATCACGCCACGCTCCACGCTCTCCCACATATAGCATAGCATATCCATCCATAATCCCCTTATGTCTGGAGGCAGCACTTTCAGCTCTGGGCATCTTAGCCAGTCTGCTGTGTCGAAAGGCATCATCTGTTGTTTGTTCTTAGCCATACTACTTGTTTTTAAGCCTGGAGGATAGGAGAGCCCCACCCTCCAGGGATTGACAGTGTTATTATTTCTCCATGATAGCGATCTCTGGAGCGATCTCACGGATCTTACCCAGCACCTCATCAATGCAACTATCACGGTAAGCCTCCACAGCCTCATTAGCTCCAGGAGAAACCAGCTGGAGGAAACATTCACCATCAGCCAGGTAGTGATCAAACTCTACCACGATAGGTACCTTAGGAGTGCCCTTGAAGATAGCCAGGCTCAGTGTAAAGCTCTTAGGCAGGTTGCTCTCCACGGTCTGCTTGAATACATCAGCACGTGATCCACTCGGATCTTTCTGCTTTTGCACCTCACTGTTAGCCTTAGCAGTGAAATTCTTTAAGGCAGATACCAGTTTCATGCACTCCTCACGATCCTCAAAGAGGCTCCTGTTAAGACGCAGGAACTGTCCCAGGCGATCAGGGATCCAGGCATCCTTAGGATCGTTGATCTTTGTTTTCAGGAACACCTCAGTAAACTCAACGGTGCCTTTCACAACACCCTTTGAGTACTCATCATCCTCATTGGTTATCAGGGTGATACTCATATCCTCACGGTTTACCAGGATGTGGGCTTTCTTCTGATCAATGGTGTTGATACGCTTTTCCAGCCAGTCGAAAGGAGTAGAGATCACACCAACAATGTTAGTCTTAATCGGCTCCTTAGTAGGCAGTGGATTGGGTGCCTTTGCAGCCTCTCCCTTACGGATGATCACCTCAACAGGTTTTTCACCTGTATAGTTCTGGATGTTTACACATACGGATTTCTCCATGTTTGTCATTTCTTCTTGCATAGTTGTACAATTTTGAAAGTTGATTATTGAATGTTATTTATCCCTCAGTGCCAGTATTACGGATAGCCTGGAACACTGTGCGCTGTCTCTCCTCACGTGTCATATCACGGCTTTCTACCAGGTGTCCGTTGGTGTCATAGAAACCAACCTTTCCAGCCTCCTCAAAGACGAACTTGAACGTGTCACCCTTGATCTGCTCACCACCAGCCTTGACCTCATCCAGGATCTCAGCCTGGCGTTCCTGGAGTGGCTTTAGCTTACCCTTGATGTCAGCTGTAAAGTTTTTCAGCTCCTCATTCAGCTCACCGATCTGGATTGCCACATTGCAAGCCTCAGCACGTTTCTCATTCTTCTCATCCTCACCAAACTTTCTGGTGTAGAACTTTTCCACGATCTGATCACATGAATCCCTCAGGATCTGTTCTCTCTCCTCCATCGGAGTGTCTGCCAGCATCACGTCTGGCACACTTTGTACTTTTTCTTTTGCCATAATTCACTTAGTTTATTTGTTGAAATAAAAATCTCCCACAGTAAAATTGAATGCCAGGTACTCAGCCCAGAGCTTGATAAACTGCTGACCAAAGTAGATAGCTTTTTCTTCTGTTTCCTGGCACAAGCGGAACCCAAAAGGCGCACACGCATTCGAGGAACGATAATGCGCACTCAGAGAACCGAAACCAGCACCCGCACCATTATCCGCAACCGCAGACAGGAGGGCACCATTGAACTGATCTTTACGATCCTCTATCTCCTGTTTAGTCCACAGAGCAAACCAGGGGTACCACATAGTGGTGCTGCCCTCAGCATCAGGCTTAGGCTCCCAGTTCTTTCCCCAGAGGGCACGGCTGATAGTTTCCAGCTTAATAAGAGCCTTGATGTGGTCTGGCATTGTCATGGGGATGCTACCTACATTCGGATCAGCAGATAACTCCACCATTGCCAGGGTGTCAAAGTTCATGGGCTTGCAACCCAGGGCTACACAGGCATCCTCATAGGTCTTGATAGACTTGTAATCATCCAGGTTAGGCTTTTTCTCAGGCTTGCAGAAAAGAGCTGCCAGCACGTCTTTCACCTCCTGAGACTTAGCAACCTCCAGAGCTGCCTTAACCTCTACCTCAGTAACGATAATTTGCTTACTCATTTTTCTAATTCTTTTAGTGTATTCAATTTCTTTATGATCTTTCTCACGATACGGATTGCATTCTGTACTCTCAGGCTCTGGCCTGGTGGTACGCTGTCTATGATTACTGGTACCAACCGTATCAACTCTGATACCAGGTTATTTGCTATTAGTTTCATCGGCTCTCAGCATCCAGTATTTATCAGGATCAGGTATTTTCACATTCAAGTACTCATCAGCGTACTGCCTCAGCTTTTCGCAATAGGTGGAGAAAGTAACGGTGTCCATCTTTGCAGTTGATGATGGAAACTTGATGATCTCACCTGTCTCTCTGTTCACAACCTCATCAGCTGTCATCTGTGCCTTGAAAAACTCATGGATCTGTTCCACGCTTGTAAACTCCCAGCCAGCATCTATCATTGCATCCAGCAGCATAGGGTAGATACATCCCCACAGCCATCCGTTCTGATCGTTGGATCTGGGCTTACGCACTTTCTTTACCTCTACCAGGTAAATTCCATCCAGAGCCTGTACAAACCACACATAGAGCTTATTCAGGTTAAAGAGGCCGTTAGCCTTTTCTATGATCACCTTAGCGTTACTCATCGTACAGCTCCATCTGTTTTCTGAGTGCAACACTTACCTGGTGGATAGCACCCTCACGGCTCTCCAGGGATGCTATATACTCAGCCATTTCCCTTTTCGTTGTGGCTATGTAGTAGCCCTCGGAGGTAGCGATCACTCCAGGCAGCAGGGCATTCACCCTGATATGGTTTATCACTTTGCGCAACCTGGCATTGTCAATCTTATAGCCAGCTAAACGCATCTTAGCACAGATCTCACTGTTTTTGATAGCACGGTCTTTGCCGATCTTCATAGACAGTCCACGTACAATCTGGGGGGTGAGCGTGTTAAGCTCATACTCAGATAGAGGCTTAGTTTCATTTGTAAATCCGTTAATCATAATTCCTATAGCTTATTTAACTCAACTGTCAAACCTGGGAAAGCAGCATAGGTGGGCTTACCTGTGAGAGCTTGTATTTCGCTCACAAAACGCTCCTCATCGGCATTGTTTCCTGACAGGTGGATCAGCACCACCTCAGCCACTTTCGACAGGTCATTACGGCTAAGAAAAGATTTCGTTGATGCAAACTCCAGGTGTGACTTTGCCAGACGTGCCACCTGGCTCTCATCGGTACGGTGCTCCTCGATAGCACGTCTGAGGGCATCCACAGAGTAGTTACATTCGATCAGTACATGATTGAGCCCTGGAATGGTGTAGTCAAGCTCACAGGTATCTGTAGCAAACATCAGCAGCCCCATATCTGGATGCTGGATCAGATAGCCAACACATGGTACATCGTGTGACACATTGAAAGGCATTACCAGGAAATTGCCCATCTGGTACGTCTTACCACTTTCCGCTGTCACAGCATGGGTACCAGAGTAACCCTTTGCCATCCATACCTCAGGCAGTGCCAGGGTGTGGAAAAGATCAGCGTACTTTGTTATGTGCCCAGCATGATCATTGTGCTGGTGGGTAACGATACATCCTGAGACTTTACGGATGTTGAACTTTAGGGCTTTCTTAGCCTCTTTGACGTTCACGCCACACTCCAGGATCAGAGCCTCATTTCCATTATCCAGGATGTAACCGTTACCCTTGCTTGAACTACCTAATACTGTCAGCGTCATAGCAGCACGTTTTAATATCCAGGATTAGGAGCACTGGCTGGAGCTGGTTGGCTTGTTGCAGCCTCACCGATCTGCACAGCACCCTCGCTACTCATTGTAAGCTGTTTCTGATCATCCTTAACCTCTGTAGCATCAGCCCACTCCTCGCTACGCATATCATCAGCGATAGCAGTTTGCATTTCTACAGACAGGTAGCCGAACTTGCTCAGCAGATTCCTTACCACGGTCTTAACACCCATAGAGTGGAAATTACCCAGCCAGCCTACTGTCTTATTATCGTCTGTAGATACTGGCAGATCTGCCAGGGCTTTCAGCTGATCCACTGTAACCTCCTTTTTCAGCCCCTTAGAGTACCGCTTAGCATGGTTAGCCATCTGATCCACTGTCATGTACAGCGTCTTAGCAAATCCGTTAAGCAGCTCAAAGTAGCAGAAATAACCGATCACCTTATCGGATTTCTTTTCACCATCAAAGGCGATCTCTCCAGTGAGCTTGCTTACCTTACGCACCTCACCATCATAGACTACATCAGCATTGAGGGTACGATACTGGCCTGTACGCATAGCCAACTGGATATATCCTTTGTAGCCCAGCTGGAAAGTAGGCTCCAGCTTTTTCTCCCAGATCTTCTTACCATCCTGTCCGATCATGTCACGTCCATACTCATCCTTTTTCGGATAGCTGTTAGAGTAAGGGATGATATAGGCGAATCCCAGGGACTTATTGATAGGCAGGTGGAGCACAGCAGCTTTCAGAGCCTCCATAACCACCTGGTTAGGATTACACTCTCTCAGCTTACTGTCTGAGTTGAAAAGATCTATCACTGAGGCAATGAATGTGTCAGCATTCTTACCCAGGGCATTCTTGAACTGTTCCTTAACGCTGTCTGTACTAAGTACATTTTTCAGTGCCAGCGTCTTAGGATTCACTTTAGGCTCAACAGCACCGCCATTTGCTGGTGCTGGAGCTTGTACATTGGTTTGCTTATTGTCTGCCATAGTTGTTATTGAATTGAAAGTTGTTTATCAGTTGTAACACACAGGAGGATCTTCTGGCTGGATGTTTCCATCACATTGTTCACGCTCTCAGCGTTATCCACGAAAATAGGAGCATTCACGCCCTGGGACTTGCATATTGCATTGATAATATCCAAGCCAGCGTTGATCTTACCAGCGTTATTCACATCAGGATATGGTGTACCGTTCACTGTGCATACACAGGTTAGCTTTTCACCACCATTGAGCTGTGACGATACGAAAGAGAAAGAAACGAGCTTGAAAAGGTCATTGATACGTCTCAGCAGCTCAGCATCCTTAGCTTTCTGGAACTGGAGGCATTCAAACTCCCATTTCTCCAGATCTGCCACTTTCTCATTGAGTTTATCCCTTTGCTCCTCCAGCTCCTTGATTTCCTTATTGGCACGATCCAGGATAGCCTTTTGTCCTAAACGCTGGTTGATGGTAGCGATCTCACCATTGATACGCTCCTTATCGGCTTTGGCAGCAGAGTTATCTGCCTCAGGCTGATCACCAGCAGGATCCTTGATCACGCTCAGCTGGTTTTGCAGTTCTGTGATCTCATTTGCCAGTCCGATCAGTACCTCATCCTTTTTCTCTATCTCCAGATAGTCAGGAGTTGGTATAACAGCAGCTGTGATACTGTCACGCTCTGCCTGGGTGGTCTGGATCTCCTTACTGATACGCTGGTACTCAGCATCCTCAGAGAGGGCTTTGTTATAGTCAGGAACAGCAGGAACACTTGCACGTGCTGATACCAGATCCCTGTTGAGCTCTGTTAGCTCATTCTCAGAGTTGGTAATATCGCTGTCAGCCTGTTTCAGCTTATCATCCTTATCCTGGAGTGTCTTACGCTGTCTCTCCAGGGTGGTGTTGAGGTTATCCAGCTTTTCCCTGGTAGCCTTACCCTTTTCCTGGTTAGCCTTGATTCTCTCAGCCTTTTGGCTGTTGAAATTAGCCTCCAGTTCCTGACGCTTTGCCTCCAGATCATCCATATCCAGCGGACGCTTACAGGTAGGACAAACCATCTGGGCAGGATCCATGATAAACTCCTCAGCATAGATCTTTTGGAACTCAGAGCGCAGATCAGTGATCTCACCCTCCTTTTCCTTGATGGTAGCCTCTGTGTCACTCACATTTTTCTGGGCATCGAGCACATCAGCCTCCAGGCTACTCTTATTGCCTTTGAGACGGTTGATCTCCTCTTGCTTAGCCTTGATCTTTGCCTCCAGGTCTGCCACTTTCTTTTTGGCATCCTCATAGGAACTGCCAATAGCCAGCTTAACCTCACCCTCACGCTTGATCAGTTCAGCTTTCTTATCGTTGATCTTACGTGTGTACTCATTACGCTGTGATGCAGCAGCATTCTCAGCCTCCTGGATGTCAGCATTACGCTTTTTGTCTGCCTCCAGGCGCAAAGCGTTCTTACGGTTGCTCTCCTCCAGTTTCTTGCTGTTGATCTGTGTCTGGAGAGAGTTACGCTTTTCGTACACCTCAGCATTCTGGGCTGATCTGTCATTAGCCAGGATAGCATCCACCTTTTCCAGCTCCTGTTTCTTAGCCTCCAGGTCTTTCTCCAGGGCATCCCAATCATCATCGGCTGGTTTCAGTTTGGCAGCAGTCTCTATCTTTGTAGGAATCAGAGAAAGCTCCTCGTTACAGGCACTTTTCTTAGCCTTAATCTCCTTAGCCATTTCCATGATAGTAGTACCCTCCAAAGCAGCCAGGAACTCAGCATACTCAGGTTTCAGACGTGCCACATCCTCATCAGTGACGTTGCCAGCCATATTCTGGAGCATTTCTTTCTGATCCTCTGGTTTCAGTGATGGAAAATAGAAAGGGTTGGTGATCATACGAAACACATTCTCTGGAATGATGGAGCTGATCTTTGCATCATACTCACGCTTTGTAGGGATCTTTACATCATTCACGTAGAAAAGCGTCTCATGGTTTTTCAGTACCTCAGTGGTGGTGCCTGTAGGCTTTTCCCACTTTTCACGATACATACGCTTTAGTTTAAGCTCTTTCCCATCAACATCCAGGATAGCTGTCACAGAGTGCTCCTGTTTCAGGATAGGATCACCATGTGCATCCAGTGTCTTGATGTTGAAATTGGAATCGGATCTGTTAGTGCTATCCTTACCGAACAGCAGCCACGTAAAGGCATCAAAGACAGTGGTCTTACCAGTGCCATTGTCACCTCTTACCATTGTGGTACCTGGATTGAAAGAAAGCTCAACGTCACGTGCTCCCTTGAAATTCACCAGGTGTAGATTCTTTAGAATAATTCCCATAGAAATACTATTTATTTATTGATAAACTGATTAAGTCTCTCTGACTTGTCGAGTGCAAGCAGCTCACTCCTGGAATACAGGAGCTTTGATCTCGTTGCAGCCCCCATCCTCTCAGGTGTGATCATACCTCTGGCTCTCCACTCCTTTACCCTGTGTTCCTGAAACAGCCTGTAGGCCTCCCTCTGGGATATAAGGTCTTTGGCTGGTGCCTGTGTCCTGATATAATTTGCCACGCCCAGCTCTGCCATATCCATGCAGAGGGTTTTCAGTTCAAAGAGTTCCAGAGTGATAGCCATTACTTACCTCTCTTTCTCAGGATGTACTGTTTTACACTCTCTCCGTATTGATCATCGGTGAAAAGCACCCAGGCAAAGACAGCTGCCATCAAGCCAAAGAAAACATTGTGGCCTGTCCTGGTAGCAATACCTGTGACGATAGCAGCTATAGCGAAAAATGTTGCTATAGCACACTGGATAGCGTTTGATAAAGTTACTTGTTTCATAATCGGTGTTGCATTTAAGTGATTAAGAAAATAATTCATCGGCTGGAACACCCAGCTCCTTAGAAATAATCGAGAGTTTCAGGGCATCTGGCTTTTGGGTGCCATATACCCAGCAGCGTACCGTCTGCTCTGATACCATACAGATCTTAGCCAGACGCTCAATCCACACCGTTTTTGGTGCTCTACCAGCCCTGGCTGGCAGTGAATCGTAGATTTCTCTAAATTTGCTCTTTGCCATTTTTAACATATTATTTCTGTGTTTTACAAACATATTTTTGTATATTTGTGCCCACAATGTTACTTATTCGAGTGCAAATATACAACAAATTGTATTACCACCAAAACATTTAAGACAGAAAGTGTATTATTTTAACGATTTTTAAGACAGTATTGTATTGTAACGTGTTTTATGGATAAGACAGAAAGATTCAGTAAGGCGTATATGTATTTACAGAATATGGGTACATTCCGCAACCAGACAGATGCAGGGAAAAAGAGTGGGCAATCTCGCTCCAATATCTCAGCAGCACTTAATGGAAAGGAAAGCATCTTAACAGATAGCTTTCTGAGAAAATTCAATAAGGCTTTTGGTAGTATTTTCTCTGATGAGTGGCTTATTGATGGAATAGGTGAAATGCTTAAATATCCAGAAATTAGCACCCCTATAGTAAACAACCAGGTAGGAAATGGTAATCACTTTAATAGTGATATGACAGTAAACCAGTTTATGGTTGAGCTTGCAGCCCAAAGAAAGCTCACAGAGAAAGCACAGGAGCAAATGGATAGACTTATTACAATAATCGAAAAACTAAAGAGCTGATATGGAAAGGTACTACAGAATGGTGATCGAGCTATACAAGCAGATCGTGAAAGATGGAATTGTGGATCATAGCAGGATCCTGGAGGTAAAGAAAGCTATTGCAAGCGCACAGACTGAGGCAAAGATCTTAGGAAAGCCCCAGGAGGCGTTTACTCAGTTAATGGATGATATTAGAGAGCTATGAGAAAGGTTTTATATCTACTGGCTATCCTTGCTCTTACTGGTTGCAAGGAAAAATACGAAAGGGTGATAGACAGATACCTGGAGGATCACCTGAAAGATCCATCCAGCTACCAGAACGTGGAGATAGGTAAGCCTGGTATCATTACTCCAATGAGTAAGGCTTTCGTTGAGACTGTCAGCCGTGCAAAGGCTGGAGAGTTTCCGATGGATAGTGTCAATGCAAAGCTGGCTCAGATCAAAGCATACTACATCAGCCAGGGAATAAATCCGTATGACACCCTGGGATGGAGCGTATCACACAGGTACAGGGCAAAAAACTCCTTTGGTGCTACTGAGCTGGTGGAGGTCGAATATACTTTTGATAAGAATTTGGAACGAATAACAGAGACGAAATGAATACAATGGCTACAAAGAACGTGATGGAGCGTTTCTACAGTGCACTGGATGCCATCATAGCCAAAGGTGACATCAGAGGTGTAAACACGTACTGTAGGCTCTATGAGATTGACAGGAGGAATTTCCTGGCTCAGAGAAAGGATCTGGATAGAGGCTGGTTTCAGGTTTCCTGGCTGTGCCCTATGGTGAAAGAATACGGTGTTAGTGCAGAATGGCTACTGACAGGATCAGGCAGGATGTTCAAGAAACAGGAAAAAGAATGATATGTTACTAAAGTATGGATCTCTGATAGACAAAGAAATAATTTCTTGCTAATCCTTGCTAATCCTTGCAATTTTTTGCAAAACTTTCAAGAATTTGCCCATCTTAACCAGGTGGGCATTTCTTTTGTTCTTTCCCCACACCCCTATTTCATATACACATTCTTTCTCTTTTATATATTTTCTCTTATTCTTATTATATATAATATATATACCCCCAGATAACTTACATTTAATTTTGCTTAGGCAAACGGCTTTTTTTGCTTAGGCAAAATGAAAAAAATTAGTCTTGATTATCAGATAGTTATGATTTTTGCTTAGGCAAACGGCTTTTTTTGCTTAGGCAAAATAAATTTTGCTTAGGCAAAAGTGCAAGCAAAACGTAAGCAAAATGGTAAGCAAAATTAAAGCAAAATACGTTTGCTTAGGCAAATTAGAAATTTTGCTTAGGCAAAATGAAAAATTTGCTATCTGATTATTAGATACTTACAAAATTTGCTTAGGCAAAACATTATTTTTGCTTAGGCAAAATTGGATCCTTGAAACACCTCTTTATCTTCACCAGGTTAAGAACTTTCCTGTTGGCTTTATCTATAGGATCCCAGCTCTTTCTGATATAGGTATCTGTGATCTTCGTCTCATCATCCACATGGTTGAGGGCTGTGTGTACAGTCCACTTATCCACTCCAGCATCATTCTGTGCTATGGTTGCCCAGGTGTGTCTGGCAGAATAGAAATCCAGCTTATCCATCCCCAGATCCTCAGCAATCTTTTTCATGCCATAACCGATAGCCTTATGTATGGTGCTCATAGAGGAATACATCCTGTAGAACTTGAACACTCTCTTACCAGACGGATCTCTGTACTTATCAACCAGCTCCTGGATCTCAGGCTGGATCTTGATGGAGATCCTGGCACGATCAGCCCTCCTGTTTTTGGTTTTGGTACGCTCATAGGTGATCCTACCTCCTTTGCAGTCCTCGCAGTAGTACATATCCACCAGATTCATTCCCACCAGTCCAAAGCTCAGTATAAACAGATCCAGGGCAAAGTTGTACCTGTTAGTGTTAGGGTACTGGCTGGTGATGTAAGGCAGATCCAGCAGCTTTCTCATCTGTTCCAGGGTAAGAGCCCTTTTCTCTGGCACTGGCTCCTTTGGCAGATCTATATGTGAGAAAGGAGAGTTTGGGATCCTGATCACTCCAGCATCCTCATCATTGAACTCCTTTTTTGCCATGTTATGAATTGCCCTCAGCTTTGAAAGATAGTTGTGAGGCGCAAACCCTTTCGTGCATCTACCCTTATCCAGGATCCAGTCAGCCCATGATCGGAGCATCTTAACAGTCACCTCCTTAATGCTAACCTTATCCCTACCCAGGAACTTGATAAGGCTGTTTATAGCCACCAGGTAGGTCTGGGCGTTACCATCATGCCCTGTTTCCTGGAGCCTCCTGATATGCTGCCTGGTGTACTCGACAATATCCAGATCCCAGTGCTCCTCCAGAGGCTTTTCAATGAAAGCCACCACCTCATCAACGGTCATACCCTTAATCCTGGTACCCAGCTGATCACACCTGTAGCGGTACTGCCTGATAAGATCCTCTGTCATATCAATGTACCTCTGGTTTTTCAGTTTCAGTGATCTGGTAAGATCATCCTTTGTCACGTACCAGGGAGTAGCCAGGTATCTCTTACGCTGGTTTTGCGTTACTCTGATCTTGATGTTATAAGTGCCATCAGCCTTTTTCTGATGGGCATACACCTCTGCCTTGAATGTTGCCATTTTGCTGCCTGTAGAATTATTGTAGAACTTTCCGCAGCAAAATTACATAAAATTTGCGGATTTTGATTGTTTATTTTTGGAAAATTGTACCCCCGATGAGAATCGAACTCATATCTCAGCTTTAGGAGAGCCGTGTTCTATCCATTGAACTACAAGGGCTTAGAGCTATATCTAACTATCTAAAAAATCTTTCTGTACCATACCACTGCCTCTGAATGTGGATAGAGCTTAGGAGAGACTGGTTACATACCATGATTCTCAGTTACTTACGAGGTTTTTCTACTTTTTTGTAGAATATTTGTAGCATTTCTGCTGATTTTGTGAAAAAAGCACCCCTCTCCAGGATCTGGATTAGGGTGCCAATGCAACACCGATGTTTCAGATCGGTGGTGCAAAGATACATACTTTTTCTGAATCATCCAAATTTACTGAGTAAAAAATAATCCGCACTGGCCTCACGGCTGGCACGGATCCACAGTATAGTAATTCTACAGAAAGCTATTTTTTCAGTTCAATGTACTCAGAGTAAACGATCCTGTTGTATGGATTCTTACTTACGATCTCCTGTCTGATAGCCTTGCAACCAAACCTGAAAAACAGGAAACGCTTAGGCACTCTGTGTACTATCTGTATGATTGTGTCGGTTGTATTTACTGATAGATTCACTTTCCCACTGTCTATTACTCCAGAGATCTTTGCCCACGGTGGATCATTCCAGGAGAATGTCTTTAGCGTATCTACCAGGTGAATCTCTGGCACATACCTGATACTGTCTTTGATGTCTGTCTGGATCTCTATATTACCAGTTGTGGCGGTCTGTGACACCGATTGCAGCCTTTTCAGCTTTATCCCCAGCGTCTTTGCCTCCTGGCACACATCCTGGTAGTGCTTATCCAGCTCATTGTACGTCAGCTGTAGCCTGAGCACAGAGGCAGCACTTTCCCCAGCCTCTGTTTGGTACAGCCTCACCTTATCAACCAGAGCCTCCTGGTTATCCTGGAGCCTCGTTTTCTCTTTGTTAGCCTCTACCAGGCTCTGTGCAAGAAAGGCACTGATAAGAAACAGTACCACGCACGTAATGATCAGATACTTTTTCATGCGAATTTAATTGTTTTAGGTGGAATGGTGTTAGTTGTGAGCGATCCGTACTGGATGCTATTCAGTCTCCTCAGCCATCCTTTCAGGAATTTGCTGTTAGCAGGCCTACTCACGCAAATATCTCTCAGGTATTGCTCTCTCCTTTTCTGGAGCTTAGCAAAGAACGTCTTAGGATCCTGTGCGTTCAAGGCAGCAAGTGTCTTTTCACCCACGATGCCATCAGCCTTTACACCCAGCATGGACTGAGGAATGGTAATACCGTACTTTCCGCTACCCCATACCCAATCTACCAGGGTGTTAGCAATAGACTGATCCAGGATCCTGTCACCTTTCCAGCGATTCCAGAAATTCTTTCTACAGATCTCCATAGCATCAGCTGGAGTGATCAGTTTCAGATCATCCACATCAATGTCACCATCACCATCCTTATCATAGCCCTGGGCTTTCCAGGTTGATATGGTGACACCGTATTTCGTGGCTCCTCCACGATCACCAGGAACATTAGCAAAGCCACCCTCCCAGCTCAGGATAAATGGCCACAGTGTTTCAATCTTACTCATGTCAGCTATTCATTTTGTGATAAAAGTCAAGTTTGATCCTATCATACACAGCCTGGACGTTGGTATAGCTCCTCCCATTGTTCTGCTTATCGGAATAAACCTCAGCCTCCACAACATCAGCCACCCAGTCCAGCCATTCAGGAGAGGTATATGATGAAAGCCTCTTACCCCTGTAGGTGTAATAGTCGAAACGGCTATTACGATCCTCATGCAAGTTGATCAGCAGGGTACGGATCTTTTTCCTGGTACCCTCCCTATCCACAATGTGGTTTTCCTCACGTACCTTTTTTATTATACGGCATACCTTTTCAACAGCATAGTCAAAGTAGATACTGGACGTGTTTTTGATACGCAGCTGTGTTTCAGGTCGCAACCCCTCTGAAATGTCTGCCAGCATCTGGTTTTGGCTTTTCGTTTCCTCCAGCAGCTCATTCATTGTGGTTTTGTTGCTAACCAGCATATCATTGATGATGTTCTTAAACCATCTGAAACAGGCGATCATAAGTGCAGCAGCCAGTACCAGGAAAAATGCAGCCGTAACTGCCATCATTCCTACATCGCCTATTGTCCTGGCTGTTTCCAAGCTATGCTCAACCATTTCTTTGTCTTTTCCATTTATTGCGCTTGTATGATTCAAAGTTTTCCCTATCCTCCTGGGTGATCTCCACTGATGGAGGGAATACCCTGAAACCATACATAGTGCCATATTTAACTACTTTGATTACAGCTCTCATGGGATAGTGTCTGCCAGGATTGGCAAATACATCTTTCACTTTCTTGCTGTCAGTGAAGAAAGCAGACTTACCATAACCCTCACCATAAGCGATCAGGCATCTGGATCCGTTCTCTGTCTGCCTCTCTGGATCACACCCTGTAAACACCGTTACCTGGTTGATAACAGCATCAATGGATGTAAACTCACAGTCGAAAATGTCAGCTTTGCCCTGGCTTACACTATCATCCACAAAATCAACGATCTCCTGTGCCATTACTCTACCTCTTTAAGATCCTTGCAATCCTCATCCACCATAGCACGCAGATCCAGCCTCTCATGGAGGAAAGCAATATAAGGAGCCTTAGCATCCTCAGGCAGCAGTCCAAGTACAGCACTGTTGTACTCGTTCTGTAGCTTGCTCTCAGTGTTGGCTGGGTACTTAGCGGTAAGCAGCGTAGAATAGATGTTATCGGCAGTCTTTGGATATTCAACCCTCAGGCTGTCATACTGCCACATGGTACCTGTAGCTTTCTCTGGATCGTCAGTAACAGTGATGTTGCCATCCTTATCCACGATCACCAGCACCTCCTTGATATTGTGATTGTAATGGATGGTGCCCTGGCCGTTATTCAGATCTTTGAATACTTCTGGCTTTTCGTTTGCCAGCAGGCCAATAAATAATACTTTACTTTTTTCCATTGCTTAAACATTTATTAAATATGAAATCACTGTGCTCCTTATCACATCTGATTATCCAGCCATACTCAGACGGAAACAGGTGCTTAATATCATCCTCATTACTGATCTGGTATTTCTCCTTTGTCTTTTCCAGCTTTTTGTAGAATCTCAGCAGAATCCCCTTTCTCAGGAGTATTCCGTAATGATCCTGTTTGAATCCAACATAGTCTATACCACGATCATCAACTGGGAATATCTGCCAGTTCGGTTTGATCTCCACCTTTAGCACTGATCCCAGATAGAGCCCTAAGGCATCCAGGACGTAGTGCAGCCATTCCTTGCTCTCTCCCAGCACCACTATATCATCCATGTATCTGTAGTAGTACTTAACGCCCAGCTCCTCCTTTACCCAGTGGTCGAAATATGCCAGGTACAGATTAGCCAGGTACTGGCTGGTGAAATTGCCTATTGGCAGTCCTTTTTCCTTACCGTTGCTATCAATTATCTTATCCAACAGCCTCAGCAAACTCTCATCGGCTATGCTATAGCGGATGATCTGTTTCAGCACTGAGTGATCCACATTGTCATAGAACTTTCGGATGTCGATTTTCAGGCAGTACCTGGTACCGATCCGATCTTCTATCAGAGCCCTGTGTACATCCTCCATACATTTGTGGGTACCACGCCCTTTGATGCAAGCGTATGTGTTCGCTATGAATATGTGGTACCAGTGAGGAGCCAGCACATTGATGATACAGTGGTGTATCACCCTGTCTGGAAAGAAAGGAGCTATCATTATATCCCTCTCCTTAGGATCAAAGATCTTTTTAGTCCTATATATTCCAGGCTCAAAGGTTTCCTCACTCAGGATCTCATACAGGGTAGCCAAGCAATCATTCAAATTGTCATTGAACGCCTTTACCTCACCTCTGTTCTTTTTGCCCTTTTGGGCTGTGTACTGAGACTTGATCAGGTTTTCGGTACTATATACCAGCGGATATACATTCTTGATCTTCTTTACAGGAGAAATATAGATCTTTCCTGTGTTTCCGATATAGTAGCCTACATCCTCAAAATCATGGTACATTACAGAGACGTTATACTGGTTGGCATCAACTTTGGCTTTCTTCTTTTTCTCCATTTGTGTGCCGTTGCTCAATCAGGAGCTTTCAATTACTTACTCACACCTTACTGAATCACTATTGTTTTACCAACTGCCAGCAGTGCCAGCAGTCCCTGTGAGGTAGGGTTGCAGAGGTCTAACAGTTATTCTTGTTTTCAAGGAAAACCACGGTAAAAGCGGAACCCAATATTCGCATTCGCATTCGAGGAACGATTATTCGCATTCAGATAACCGAAACCAGCATTCGCACCATTATTCGCATTCGCAGACAGGAGGGCACCTGACCTTGCAACCTTTTATTTTATATTTTCAAAGAACTCTCTTTTTGAAAGGTGGGGAGGCAGCTTTTAGAAAAGCCACCGCCCACCGTGTTTTGCAGTCGTGGCGTTTCACCCACGGCACAAGCGGAACCCAATAGTCGCATACGCATTCGAGGAACGAGCATTCGCATACAGAGAACCGAAACCAGCAGACGCACCATCAAGCGCAACCGCAGACAGGAGGGCACCATACCACCCAGAGGGTGATGGGTACCAGTAGTAGTCACATACGCCCTCATTGGCAGCTCCACCAACCTTATCAATGAATGAGTAGCCCTTATGGTTGTGAGACATTGTAAGTCCATAGCCAGATGCCAGAGGCAGCTCAGATGCCAGCTCATAGCCAGCTGGAACGGTTGTAGCACTGTCAGAGTGAGAGGTGAACTTAGTAGGATCCTCACATACGTAAGCCTCAGAAACACCCTCCTTATGCCAGATCAGTACATCGTCTGCCAGCATCGTGAGATATTCAAAAGGCACCTCCAAACCACGGTAAGATGTAACCTGGATGGTCTTATCATTACCAGAGTTTGCCCAGTTCTTGATCACGTAGGAAACCTTACCAGTGTTGTTACCCAGTGTGGCAGTAACACCACATGGAACGAAAGGATTGTAGCCGTTGTGGGTGTTCCACTCACCACCATTCACAGAACATCCGCTACCCAGGCCTCCCTGGTGGAAACCGTCAGCTGTCAGTGTTGTGGTGTATGTGTCCTGGCAGTCCATAGAGGCATATTCAACCCTCTGGAGCCATGCAATTTCATTGTACACCCTGTAAGCTCCATGATGGATGCCGTTGCCAGCAGCGTTGCACCATCCACGCACGGTATTCTTATTGACAGATGTACGTGCCATACCTACAAAGCTCCTGTAGGTACCATCGTAAGATGCAGATCCGTTACCACCCCTGAATCTGGCAGCATTCTCTGTAAAGACAGGCAAACCGTTTGCATCCCTGGCAATTTCGTTGCCATTCCAGGTAAGCCAGCAGCCACAGACAGGCTTTTTCAGCTGATCATCGTAGGTACCAAAGGTGAAAGAGATTGCCTTACGCTCCATCTTGATAAAGCCAGGCAGCGGATATTCAGAGTAAGCCCTGAGCCACTTAGTACCCTCAAATTCCATACGGAAATAGTACTCAGGCTTTTCAAGCATTACGTTACCATCGGTACTGTCAATGATGGCAGCAGCACCAGAATCCCTTTTACGGCTGTCATTCTGTCCGAGGTAGTACTTAACGGATCCATCCTCATTCTCGACAAAGCGTCTGAGCTTTTGCTGGATGGGTAAGGTACGGTGCAGATCCAGATTGCCAACCCTGGTAAGGTGACGATCCCTGCTTGTAAAATCACCCTGTACGCCATACCACATATCGTAAGGGTATTGTGGCTTAGATGAGCCACTTCCTAAAAGCATTCCCATAGCTTTACTGTTTAATTGATTCACCAGCTCCCCAGTAAACATCGTAGTCACTCAGCGATATAGCGTCTGGGGAAATTTCCACTATAGCAGCTGGTGTCCAGTCACCTACAGGCACTGGAAAATCACTGGCCTCTTTGTCACAGAGACACTTACACTGAATGATAGTGTTCTGTTCCATTGAGGGCTTTTTAGGCCTCACGAAAACAGAGAAAGGAACTCCTCCGTTCAGTTTGAAACCATTTGTGAGTTCTGTTATTTGTCCTTTGGATAGGATCCTCAGGCTGTACATTTCGTTCATATAGCTTGATTGAATTAAGAAAACTACTGCAAAAATAATAAAATGTGTTCAATAAACACACCTTTAAGGCGTTATTTTTAATGAAATTATGATATTTTGCCCTATTTCACCTCCACATATCTTACTTTTTCATCCTTAACACCTCCTTTCTGGAGGTAAACAGATGGATCCAGCCAACCCACCTGTTTACCTGGTTAATTATTCTGATTTCTCTGTAAGCCTCTTTAGAGCAACCTCCAGGCTGTTGATTTTATCCCTGATGGACTGCCTGGATGTATGGAGATCCTGGGCATTGTAAGGCATAGCCTCACCGATCAGGAAAGCCTCATAGCATTTGATCACTTTGTAATCTGTATTATCAAGCTCCTCTTTGAGTGCCTTGATCTGGTTTTTGTAATAAGCCAGATTCTGGATCTTCTCATAGGTATAGCCTATGTGATCATCGTACTCCACAGCAACAATCCTGATAGCATAGCCAGGATCACACTCCAGCTTGCTCTCATCAATCATATCAACTGGTTTCCATCCTGATTTAGTGAGCTCCTGGATCTGTTCATCCACAGTGATTATCCTCTCCTGGATGGTAGGCTTATCATCCTTAACCACCTGGATCCTTTCCGTGCGCTGGACTATCTCCTGTGTCCTGAGCACACCATCCTCAATAATTCCGTACCAAACCATATCTTAAAATTTGAATTTGCTTACGCCCCACACCTCAGTCTTTACGCTGTTCTTATACCAGATACCGAAGTAGCAGAGCAATGTTTCACCACAGTTTACATCATAGTAGGAGTTTTCCGAATCATCATCATATATATGCTGGCCTGATTGCGGATATACCCTCATGGTACCCTGTCCCATTTGGTGGAATAGGAGCACCCTGCCCTCATAGCCATCATTAGGCAGATACACACTTTTCACCTTACCGCTGTTTACCAGACCTATCACCTGGCTCACTGATTTGGATATGTAACAATCTGATGATGTAGAGCTGTCAGTTATGTAGCGTGTATTAAGGATATTGCCACATGATTTGAGGTTATCAAAGAAACCTCCATAGGCTGGAGCCGTTCCCCTGTTGCTTGCAACACCATAGAAACCAGCGATCATTTCCTCATCCACGCCAAAGCTCCAGCTACTCTTATTGAGATTTCCGAATCCCAGAGCCACGATTGCAGCCTTTCTGGTGTAGCCTGTAATTGCCGAAACAGCCTGTGTTCCTGCCAGGTTAGCAAATATGCCTGTTGGTGACATATAGGAAAGGCCTGTAGAATAGCTTGGAGGATTCTTTGCCTCCACCCTTACTATTCCGCTGTTAGCATTCAGCTCGATCTTGGATCCCAGGTTTTGATCCTCAGAGTATTCTCCACCGCTTACAGAGCTCTCCATGTAGATCCTTGGCACGCTTGCATCCAGCTCGATCTTGTTTCCTGTTCCCAGTGTAGAAACGATCTTACCACCACTATGCCACCAGCTACCGATACTTGCACCCTCAGCCAGGAGTAGGTTAGTGGCTATGCTTTCAAACTGGGCACCAAACGGATTCCACTTTGATGTATCAGTAGGCACGGTATTGAATGTTCCAGCATCAACACGTGCAATGTAGTAAACACCGTTATACTTGACAGCATCCACCCTGTGACTGGTACCATAGTAGGTAACGCTGTTAGAGGCATTGTAGTTACCACGGAACACCAGTACTGGGCTCTTTCCATCAACGCCATCCTTACCATCTTTACCATCCCTGGAGGTTGCAAAGACACCATCAGCAACATAGGTGATAACCTCTGCTGGAGGTGTGCTGCTCTCATCGTTCTTTTGCATCATCAGAGCGTAACCAGCTGGCAGTCCCTTAACGCCAATGAAAGCAAATGGGAATCTGCCTTTTTCGGTATTCTGCACTCCAGCACATCCGAACTGTGCCAGGGCATCTACCAGGGTGTCATTCCAGCCTACAGCATCATAGCTGACAATACAAACGAATACTGTAGCATTCAGTCCGTTCAGATAGGTTGCCATATTGTTTATAGCATCATCTGAGCCATAGGTATCAAAGTTCCTGGTTTCAACAAGCTCCATCGTGTACCTCTCAATAGTGAATACCGTAAGGCCTCTGCTCCTGCTGTACACAGTACGCTCAGACACACCATTGAACACCTTGATAAAAGCATCCATATTGTTATTCAATCCAGATCCCAGCACATGGATATAGGCAGCATCCTTACCTGGATTACCTGTATCACCCTTACTGCCAGTGACACAGATAGCTGGAGTGATCTTACTGGTACCATTGGTGTATGATATAACAGATCTCGTCCAGATAAACCAGCCGTTCACCCAGCCAGGGTTATACGTGAGCCAGGATCCATCAGAAAGCGTCTGGCTGCTGGATGATCTGTAGTACTGTTCAACTATAGAGCTTACACCCACGCCATTGTTTCCCTGTGTACCTGTGATACAGGCTGGCTTTGTTGTGGTTTCCTCACCATTGGAATATGTTACCTTAGTACGGCTCCAGATATACTTTCCATTCTCCCAGGTCGGTGCATCAGTGCTCCATCCACTGGTAGGAGCCTCAGAGTTAGATGAGCTCTTAGCATACTCCACATCCACATCAGACACACTGATAGCCACGCCATCCTTACCATCGTATGGATTGATACGGAAAGGAGTGCTCCAGGGCTGGAGGATCTGATCAATGGAGCCTGTGAGGACTGCAACAATATCGGACTGAGCCAGGGCACCTTTCAGGATCCTCACACCACGGATCAGGGTTGTGGATCCAAACAGGTTATCATCATAGACAGAGAAACCTACCAGCCTTTCACTCACCACGGATATATCCGACTGTTCGCCATTGATAAACAGCGTACACGTTGTATCATTGAAACGGAAAGCCAGGTGATACCAGGTGTTGGCATTGAGGTTTAGCGTTTTCTCCACATAGTCAGCACCATTGTAGCCACAGATGATCCACTTTACAGGTGTGGTGGTTACTTTCATAAACAGGCACAGCGTAAAGCTCTCACCAAAAGGCAGATCGTAAGGGATCCTACTGTCATTCTGACCTGTCATTTGCAAGGCATCGTGATCACCGTCTGTTACTATCGTATTGCTACCGATATAGCCGTCATAGTGATTACCTGAAAAATCGTGCAAACCATCCACGTTAGATACAGGAATATCCACCCTGGTACGATCTACCAGAGCTGATTTCCTACACATGGTACACCATAGGTATTCCAGGGCACCCACCTCAGGCATGGTCTTAGTCCATCCGTTAGGATCAGGATCATTGGGATTCAGTTCTGGAGGTGCTACAGTGGAGCCATTCTTAGCATATCGGTATTCGTAATAGTCACCAGCAGCAGAATCAGCTCCAGCAGCTCCAGCAGTACCAGTGAGCCTACTCCACTTATACATGGTAGGATCACTGCTATCCATTTCCTCAAAGTCTGTGTACTGACCTATGTAAGCTCCAGGATCCTCACCGTTATTGCCAGTGAAAGACAAACCGCCATTATTGGAGTATTTCAGGTGCAGATAGGTAGTCCTACCATCCTCACCATCTACTCCTGGTATTCCTTGCTCTCCCTGGGCATCCCTCCAGCTGTAATCCGCTGGATTATCGGAATCGGTAACTGACTGATCCACGTACATACCGATCCACCTACCAGGCACCTCTCCCTGACCATCAGTGAAATGCTGTCCTCCATCATTGGAGTATTTCAGGTGGAGATATGAGCTGGTACCAGGATCACCCTTGATCTTTCCATTGTTGATCCAGGTAAGCCCATCCCATACATACAGATAGCCATTCACGAAATAGCAATCACCAGGTGAATTTCCTGTAGTAGGCAGATCTGCCACACTGTTCTTAGAGCCCTTAGGCACAATACTGGTACCATCAGCACCCTTTACCTTGAAAGGAGTGCCCCAGGATCCCTCACTGATCACCTTTGCGCTCTTGATACTCATCCACACTACAGCGTCTGTGCTGTTGGTGTGCCAGCCTCCAGTGTTACCTGAGCCTGTAGGCACAGCAGGCTTTTCCAGGCTGTCATTGAACGTATAGAATATAGAGTTACCAGTTTCACCAGCAGCACCCCTGGCTAATATCTCCCAGTATGTGCTGTTAGTAGGCAGATGTCCCTTGCTTGGATTAGGATTCTTATACCTGTAGGTACACGTCTGGCCTCCATCGGTATAGCTCACCTCATCACCCTTATAGTAGATGTAATCAGGATTGTACTCTCCACGGTACACTCCGATCTCTGAGGTATCTCCAGAATCAGAGAGCAAGCGCACGTTTCTCAGCGTCAGCTGTCCCCTTGCAGTCACATTCCAGTCTATCGAGCTGTGAGCGTCACCTATCCTGAATGCGTTGCCATCCAGATCCAGGTAGCAATAACCGTCTGATGTGACGATCTTACCAGTGGTGATAGTGTTTCCGTTGATCCTGGTAAAGCCATAGGTGGTTACGAAATCACGGAAAGCATCATCCTGGTAGCAGCTACCCAGCACACCCACCTGGAAATAGTAGTTATTAGGATCGCTTGTTTCCTCTACTTTCAGTTGCTCCTGGGTAAGGTACCACGTACCGTTATTGCCACTCTTTGAGCATTTGGCAAACAGGTAGTAGCCTCCACTCTCTGCCATGGTGAAATCCTGGGCTGATATATTCCAGTTCCTTACTCCCACCTCCTGGATCGTAAGGTGTGAGAGCACACAGCTGGAGGCAGCAAACACATTCGGATTGCCATTCTTGTTTGCCTCCAGGATAGCACCAGTGAGGATAAACTGCTGGCTCTTTGAGCCCACAGTGAGCATATTGGTGTCAATACTGAGAGGTCTGATGTGCTCAGGATCGAAATACCCATCTGTATCATAGATCATATTCCTCAGCTCCTCAGTGGTACGCCATCCCCTTTTTGCCCTGGTAAGATCCTTAATGCCAGAGGCGTTGATGATCGTCTCATGTCTGCCTACATCTATCACAGCCTGGGTTGCAACAGCTATAGCCCATGTGTCGGAAAGGGTGATATTGTAATCCTGTCTCACCAGGAGGTTACGCTGTACGTTGGTGATCCTGATACTCTTTTCAATACCGAAACGTGTATCACGCACAGGAGCGTAGTCACCAACCTTGAATATACAGGCAGTGGCATCACTCGGAGTATTCTCCATGAAATACATCCTGTCAAACTCCAGGCTGTACTTTGCCTTAGCCTGTCTGATCTCGTTGAAATCCTGGATAGCCTCATACCAAAGATCCTCCTCAGCAGCATCCTCATAAGCCTTAGGCAGGTGAATGTCTGTGATCTTATACTGATCTCCCACACCTATACGGAAAGCATCCGTATCTACTGTAGGAGTTACCAGGCCTCGCTCATCCTGGAATGGAATGATGGTAAACTTACGCTCTGAGTGATTGTAGCCGTTCTTTAGCTCCAGTTCAAACTCCTGGCCTGACAGCTTACCAGAGATAAACGTGATCTTAGCAGAAACACCAGCGATCAGGTACTTAGTGTTTCCACTGCCATCTGTCTCTGCCAGGTCAAAATCCATTGTGCTATCAATGAAAGAGTTTACATCCAGCACTTGCTGGCCTGTCTGTTTGTCTGTCTTATATGCCAGGGCTGTCACCTCACCTGTACGCTTTGGGTAGATGTCATCGTAAGAGTTGGCATCCTCATCCGTTCCCAGCTTTGCAGCCAGTTCAGCATCCTCCAGATACCTCTTTGTATCATCGTCAATACCGATCATTTCAGTACCAGCCTCTACCACCGTTCCATCCCTCAGGGTGTGGGCATGAGCATTGAGCCTTTTAGGGTAAGGCAACTGGAGAGCTCCAGCATAGTCCCTATACTCACTCCTGATATTCTTAATGCCACCCTCTACCCATAGCCTGGTCTTGATGGTCTTATCATCCACCTTTTCCTCTTTCAGTGTGTACACGCCATTGCCTTTGCCCCACTCAAAGAAATCACCACCACCTGGAGGATTCACTAATGCACCAAACTTACCGATATGGATTGTGCGCACACCATTATCCTGTGTGATCTGGAAATCCAGATTGAAATTTTCCTTGCTACAGAGATCCTGGAGCGTTTTCAGGCAGTTCTGCCTGTTGAACGATATAGTCTTTGCCTCAGTGTCTGGGCAATTAGCAACATCGAATTGCCAGATACCATGATAATCCCTCTCCAGGTTGTATATGAGCACCCTCATAAAGTCTTTCATGGTGTATGTGAGAGTAAAAACGCTTTTGTCACTCCTACCGTTTACATCGGTATTCCTGTAGAGCGTTTTCATCAGCTCATAGATCACACCATAGAATACAGGCTTATAGTTATAGTGGTTATCAGATACTTTCTCCCTGTTTACAGTTGTACGGATGCTGTACTCATACCCATCAACAATGATCTTATCACCCTTATCAAAGGTGATAAGCTCAGAGCTGACAATATCCAGGGTGACAGTATCATCACCCATCAGAGAGACGCTTTGCTGTGCTGACTTGACAGTGCAAAACGGCTCCTGTGAAAACAGAGGGATGGTTTCACCGTTCCTTTTGATTAGTGTAAGTTCTCCCATAGCATTATCTCATTTGTCGAAAACGCCTCAATATCTTCTATTACTCCAGTGATCACGATCTCATACTCACCCTCATCCTGGTAGGTGTGCTCAATGGTGCGGTTAGTACCAGACACGTTGAATGTGTGGGTACCATCACCCCAGTAGATGTTAAGCAGCTTGGAGCTGGTGACAGTGATAGAGCTGCCAGATCCAGCATTACCCACGTGTTTCAGGATGCGTTTCACTGGCTCATCCTCCACCAGTTTCAGCCTGAACGTGCCTACCATTGCACCAGGATTGTACCTACCCCATTTCTTCTGAGGATCGGCATCCTGGATGCAGACTACCTCATAGCAGAGAGGCTTGGAGATACCAGCGTACTCCACTTTCAGACGGTGTGTGCCATCACCGTCTAAGGCTGCAAAGAACTCGTTTACCCTGGCAACATACTCATACCTACTCCTGGCCTCAATAAAGCAATCCAGCTGTATGTTACGTTCCTTGAAACGTGGTCTCTGCTTATCCCTGACAATACCGTGGTAATTCTCCCAGTCCACTGTCAAAGCCTCCTTACGTGCAAGCCTACCAGCCAGTCCAGTGCTGCCACTGACAAACACGCCATACTCTTTCATGTTCACACCATCCAGGTAGTACTCCACATCATCAGACTGCTTGGAGATCATCAGGATCTCTGCCAGGCTCTTAGCTACATTGTAGATCCTCGCCTCATCAATCATGGCATAGCTGCCTGTGATATTAGGATCATTGACAGAGAAACCTACAGGCGTTCCTGGTAGCGTATCATCCCAGATCTCCAGCCCATCACGATAGACAGTGAAATTGCTGCCTTTCTTCACAAAAGCCATTGTGAGGGATTTACCTGGTGTAACCTGTAGCCATTGCTCCCTGTAGTTATTGACACCAGAGAAATTCAGCAACCATCCCAGGGTAGTCTCAGAGGGCACCAATACCAGGTAGATTGTGAAATCAGAGCTGAAAGGGATCACCTGAGAGGATAAAGCCTCACCAGCACCATTCAGAGAGAGAGCCTTACCAACAGGCACCTTTTCCAGTGTTGCACCGTTTGACAGCTGGGCATCTGCACGTCTGATCGAGAAATCGTAGGCTACACTGCCATCTGGATCATTGAAAGGTAGCCAGAGTATCAAATTTTTGTCTATCATATCAGTAAGTATTTTTATGTTTATATTCAAGTTGGATCCCAGATCCGTTACACTCCACCTGGGCATCACCATACACATTCACAAACACCTTTGCATTAGTTCCAGCCACGGCTAAATAGAGGTGTGAGTTATCGAAAACGTCTATAGTCACGTTGGCAAAATCCTCCACGTTCACAGCTGCCTGAGAGGTGTGCCTGACAAACAGCCTGGAAACGCTGTAGCCTGTGTATTTCAACAGAGCCTTGCACTCACCATTGAGCACAGCATTAGGCAGATTCTCTTTGATCACCTCATCATCGACAAAGCCACCGTAAGGCTCTGCCTTACCCTTGAAATTCTGGCGCATAAACTCCAGTGTAGGGTAGTCATTCTTGACACAGAAATCTATGCCTTTGATAAATAGTTTAACCAGAGCCTCAATATCTCTGCTACCCTTTAGTTTCAGCTGATAAAGCTGGCACAAACCCTTTGTCACGCCATCAGCCCTGAGTTGGTTTACAAGTTCTTTCTGTTCCATATTATGCTATACCTTGTGAAAGTAATGAGCTACCACTGTTCCTGATAGCCTGTAATTCCGTTTTGATACCTTTGAGCTCCGAGACGGTGTTTGCCGTATTCTGGCTGATCTGTGCCTGGTAGATCAGGATAGCCCTCAGCTGGGCTGTCTGGTCTGCCTGGTTGATGATAAAGGCATTGAGCCTACCAGCAATAATGCCACCTGTATCTTCGCTCATACTCATCACAGCACCAGTGAGAGGATCCGTATTCTCCTCCACATCCTTGATCCAGTCACCAATACCCTCCAGAGCCTGGTTAAAGAGGTTTCCAGCCTGGTTTACCATAGTGGTGAAATGCTGCCTCTCAGTGTCTGACAGAGAGCCGTCACGCAAAGATTCACCCAGGTAATCTACAGCATCGTTGATACCCTTTGCCAGGAACTGACGCTTTAATGATTCCACAACAGCCTTTTTCAGCACCTCCTTAGTCTTTTCACCCAGAGCCACTGCTGCATCCTCACCCTGGCAGTAGGCATCCACCAGAGCATCTGCAAACTCATCAATGGCAGACTTAACATCGGTACCAGCTAACAGCTCTATCTCCTGGCGGTGTAGATCCTCTATCTGGCTGTCAATATCCTTGATGTTTTCCTCCCATTTCTGGATCTGATCCCAGTCGGTATCTTTCTTATCCTTTTCAGCCTCAATCTGCCGTTTGATCAGCTCCTGCTGCTGCCTGAGGTTTTCTTTCTGCACCTCAAAAAGATCCAGACTGTCACCAGTATTCTTGACTTTCTCCAGGGTGTACTGGAGCTCCTTGATCTGCTTGTTATATTCTGCAACCTTTCCAAATTCCCATGCCCAGGAGGCTGCTGCTGCCTGTTGCTGTAATGTAGCAATCTGATCCTCCACAGCCTTAACCCTCATCCTGTAGGCTTGCTCCTCCTCATCAGTGAACTCCCAATAGGTGTGTGACATCACATTCTGGAGGCGGTTGAAAGCACTACCCAGGCTGTCAATCTGCCTCTGGTAGCCCTCAATCTCCTCCTGGAGCTCATCATCATTATTGAACAGGGTAGCGATCCACTGAATAGCGGAAAGAGCCATAGATATTGCAGCCAGTATCACAGAGGCTTTTTCAGCTGTCTTGATAGCTGCTGCCATAGCAATACCAGCCTGGGTAACACCCATGATCATATCCATTGTAGCCTTACCATTGTCACCGATCAAGTCACCCAGTACGGAACAGCTGCTGATAGCATCATTAACGAAATCAAAGCATCCCTGTGTGGCATTACTCAGGTCTTTCCAGTCTGTCTTGATCTGCTTTGATGTTTTCTTGGATCCATCCTGCTGTTTCTTGAATACGTTGGTAAGAGCTGTGCCCAGAGCCTTGAATGGGTTAGTGTCGAGCACTTTCTTCTTTGCCTCATCAAGTTTATCCATCACTGCTTTCAGATCGGCTGGATTCATTTTCAGATCGGCTGTGCTCATCCTCTTACGAATGTCGGCAATCAGTTTTTCAATCTGATCCACTGTCAGGGAATCCAGATCGCTAAACAGGTCTTTCCAGCTGTCTGTCTGCATCAGCATCTGTGCATTGAGGGCTGAAAGAGCCTCAGCCTCTGCCTGGTTGATCTGAGCCAGGCGATCAGCATCACCCTGTTTCATAGCCTCGTTTCTCAGTAGCGTGTACTCCTGGGTGATAGATAGCTTTTTCTCCTCAAAGGTACGGTAGTTATTCAGCACCTCATCAGATACCTGTTGGTTAAGATCTGTTTCCTGGTTTTCCAGGCTGTAGGCTGCTGCTGCTGCATCATCCTCATTGAGGTGGAAATCACCACGTGCAAGGCGATCTTTCAGATCCTGGACTGCCTGGAGCTTTTCAGCAAGCGTCTGAGCCTGACCTACAGCCCTCTGTAGGCTTTCCTTGAACTGATCCATAGCTGTCTTATTGCCAGCTATCTCATCTTTCTGGAGCTTTAGGGCATTGAGGGCATTGGCATCACCATCTGTAAGCGTGCCAGCTGCCTGTTTAGCCTCCAGATCCGCTATCTGCTTATTCACCCAGGATGTAAAGCTGGATCCCTCAGCAATGAGCGTTTTGAAATGGCTGTCAGCAACCTCCTGACCTACATTCTTTACCCAGTTGAAATATGCCTGGTACTGCCTTTTCTTATACTCTATCTCTCCATCAAAGAGCTTTGTACTCTCAGTATCGTAAGACTGCTTTTCCAGGTTTCTCCTCTCCTGGAAAGCTGCTCTCTCATTAGCGGACAAACCACCTTTCTTACCAGCCCTCTTATAGGCATTCTCCAGCTCTTTCTCCTCTTTGTTGATACGATCCAGAGCCTCCTGGTGCTGGAGATCCAGAGCTGCCTTTCGCTTAGCATAGCCCTCCTCCATAACCTGGATCCGTGCCTCCTCCAGCTTACGCTGTGCCTCCAGCTGTTTCTGTGCAAGCTGTTCCGCACTGTTCGCAGCACTGCCAGAGCCACCAGAGCCACCCCTACCTGTTTTCTTGGTAAGGTTATTCCTATCCATTTTCTCCTGGAGCTGTAGGATCTGCTTAGCATTCTCAGCACGTTTCTTGTTACCATACTCCAGTGTTGCATTCTCCTCCCTGAGAGCCTTGATCCTGGCTTGTATTCCCTCATCAGTATTGAGGTTATTGGTCTTAGTGGTGACAGCACCATTGAGCTGTGCCTGGAGCCCTAACAGCTCCTGGAGTTTCGCTTTGAGAGCGTCTAACTGGCTTGGATTGGTCTTAGGATCAATGATCTTAGCATTGAGCTTATCAATCTCATCCTGGTTTTCCTTGATCTTCTTATCCAGATCCTCAAAGCTCATTTCAACATAGTTGGTGCTCTCCACTACAGGAGTAGCATCCTTAGGTGCAAAGAATTTACTGAGTGAAGTATCAACACGGTTGATGGTATCATCCATTTCCTTTGCCTTAGCGATCTGATCATTGAGGTAGGTTTCCACATGGTATTTCAAACCCTTTATCTCTGCATCAGTTGCTCCAGTTGCCTCCTTTGTTGCAGCCAGGATCTGCTGTACCGTCTTATTGAAAAGCTCAGTGGTATCTCCGTTGGTACCAGCAATGATCTTAGCATTCTCCTCAACGATAGAACGGATGGCATCCTGTACCTCCTTTTGCATATTCTGGATGCTCTCAGCATCAGCCATAACATGGATAGTGTAGGTTTCACCGTTATCTTTTACCTCATGTGTTCTACCAGTATCGTACTGTGCGTGCTCCAGACGATTAGTAAACTTTGTAAAAGCCTCATCGGATGCTTTGATGTAATCCTGTACGGCTTGCTCCACATACTTACCCTTGATCTTCTCAGCTGTTGTTTCCTGGATGGCTTTTGTAAGCTCATGGTATTTCAGCTTTTGCTCATCAATGGTGGCATTCTCATCCAGCAAGGTCTTATTGTACTCCTTACATATAGCATTAACCTTTTCAATGGCATCCTTATGTGTCTTTGTCTCTTTGTCGGTACTCTGGAGGATGGCAAAAAGCAGATGGAGCTGGTCGATCTCCTCTTTGGTAGTTTTCTGGAAATCACCCATCACATCAGCTGCCTCCTCCTCCTCGTTTCCAAAGAGCGTAATGGCAGAAATAACAGTGCCAATGATCGTTACCAGCCAGCCGATAGGATTAGCCAGCATGGTAGCCCAGAGAGCCCTGAGAGCCATTGTAGCCTTAGTGGTAGCCACGCTAAGGAAATTGGTGGCTGTAGTCTGTACTGTCTTAGCTGCTGTGTCTGTCTGGGATGCTACAGTGGACTGCCTGGTGGCTGTAGTCTCCAGGATCTTTTTCTTTGTGTGGAAATCAGTCTGAGCTGCCAGGGCTGCTTTCCTGGTTATTGCCTGGTTATCCTGTGCTGCCTCCAGCTTTTTCTCTGCTGTTGCAATGGCAGTGGCATCACCAGTCTGCTTTGCCCAATACACCTCATAGCGTGCTGCCTCAGTACGCTGCATGGCTGCTACTGCTGCTGCCTTTGTGGATTCAACCCTCCTGGCTGCTGCTGACACATCAGCACGCATGGCATCCAGGGTAGCGGTGGTGTTGGCTCTCTTAGCCAGTACCTCCTGTTCCAGGGCTGATCGGTATATGGCACTGTTGGCACTCAGATCCAGCTTGCTTACGCTCATCCTTTGCTCAACGGAAAGAACGCTCATAGCTGCTGCCTCATAGCCCTCTGAGCTGGTTGTGAGCCCCAGGTTAGATATGTACTCCTGCTGCTGGGCTGTGAGTAGGCTCTGGATGGTGGCTATCCTCAGGTTTTTCTGGATGGTAGCAAGCTCCTCTGCTGTGAGCTCCTTTTCCAGAGTGGCAATGTGAGCCTCCTGAGCTGCTTGCATGGCTTTGGTCTGGGCTGCAACCTGGCCTGTGGCAACTGCCTCAGCTTTCATCAGTCCGATCTTAGCCTGTCTTACCGTGTTGTCGATCAGGGCAACACCAGTATAACCCTTAGTAGCAAGGGTATTGAGCACAATGGCTGCTTTGTATGATCCGTAGGATATAACAATAGCCTCCAGAATATCCAGGATCTTCTGGTAATTCTCCACCAGGTAGGTAGCACTGCTGATAGCACCAGCAAATACATCCTGATTGGATGTGCCTATATCATTCAGCATACCATCCCAGGCATCCTCCAGATTGGAGATCATACCAGTAAGGGATGCTGACTGCTTTTCCATAAGGTTGTAGAACTGACCACCAGCATCCGTGAGGCTGTTGATCACCTTTTCTACATCAGGGAATCCGATCTTACCAGCTGATACCATATTGTTGATCTCCTCAGCTGTAACACCGTACATCTTAGCCAGCTCCTTAACCAGAGGAATACCACGCCCTGTGAACTGCCTAACATCCTGTGCATAGAGCCTACCCTGTACCATCGTGGTACCATACAGGTAAACTATATCATTGAGAGGAATAGAGAGGCCTGAGGCTATGTTTCCCAGACGTACCAGGGTGTCATTCACCTTATCTGCTGCCTCACCATAAGCGAGTAACTGTTTTGCACCTGAGGCAACACCCATCAGGTCAAAAGGCGTGTGGGCTGCTGTGTCTATCATCTGATCCATCAGAGCCTTTGCCTTTTGCTCGTTACCCAGCATGGTACCAAAAGCAATCTCCAGCTGCTGGAATTGTCCCCTAACCTGTACTATGCTGTTTAGTAAGCCAGTCATTCCCTGGCCTACCAAATAGGCTTGAATATACATGGCACCTTTCTGGGCAAAGTCTAACATACTTTGCTCCATAGCCTCGGCCTCTATCTGTGTTGTGGTAGATACCTGTCTAATGTGTCTCTCCATAGCATCGGCAGACACATTGAAATCATTTATATCTAAAGTGGCTACAAAGCCTAAACCTCCATTGATATTCTCCATTACAAATTATTTTGAATAAAGTTCTTTATATCTTCTTTAGATGTCAGTTTCTGAGGTACTATACCGCCATTATCATCCTCCTCAGAGGATTCTGTATCAAGGATCCTGGCACTGTCAGCAAGAATCATCTGCACGTTCATCCAGGATATTTTCCAGAGCAAGTAGTCATAAGTCCATCCGTATGCTTTACAGATCTCTCCACGGCTACCCCACGGACTGTTAAGCCCTATTACTCTACCAGATTTGCCCTGTCTTTCGGTTTCGTTGTCCCGATCTCCCTTATTGATCTGATAGAGGACGTAAAACCCCCAGCGTTCATCATCTGGCTAATCACGTCTGCCAGCCTTTTGAGCCTGGAAACATTAAGATTCTCCACAAAGAACTTGGAGAGAGCCTTAACCTCCTTGCTGTCTGTGTCAGCCACGGTGGGATTGTTGAGGACTGCAACAGCAGCGATCTTTGCCACCAGAGGGATATACTTGAACAGCTTTTTGGTTTCCTGGATCGGCTGATCCTGGATCAGCTCCTCATCAAACTCAATCTGTAGGTAGAGCTTTCTGAGGCAGTCAATGGTACCCAGGTACAGAGGCTTGATAACAAAGTTCCTGACGTACACATCTTTCATCTTACCCAGTTCTGGATCTGGCAAACTCTCAACGCTCACATTCCAGTCCTTAGGGATTCGCTTATCCCTCCACACCTTGACGTGGTTAGGAAAGTGTTTATTCCACCACAGGATCCTCTTAGGAGGATTCACTGGGTTAATCTTCAAAGGCACAGAGAATTTCACGCCCATTTCGATCAGAGCGTTTATAGCTTTCTCCTCCAGCTCCAGCTGTTGCTCTCTGGTAAGCTCCTCTGTTACTTTTTCCTTGTTTTCTTCCATAATGCTTTCTGTTTAATGAAAGAAAGCCCCCTACCAGGGGATAGGAGGCTTTCCAAAGTAATGTTTGGATGAGAGAGGCTTAACCCTCTTGACCGTTACTACCAGCGTTTACGGTGTAATTCTCAGCATACTTTACAGCAAGCGTAGGATTAGCCGTTACATCCAGGAGGGTGATACCCTTCTTAGAGTAGGTGGTGTTCTTTTTGGCAGACACAGACGCACATGGAATGAGGAGTGTATCACCAGCATCAGGCACGATCACGAAAGCCATTTCGATCTGCTCAGCAGTCTCAGGCTCTGTGTAGGTCTTAGCCTGTGCATCGTAGGTACCACCCTCAAAGTCTGCACGCTCCTGCTTGCTCGGATCCATGATAGAGAAAACCAGGTCGCTACCCTCCTTAGTTTTCATCACGATCTTCTTTGAGCTGGTTTCTGACTTGTGCTCAGTGATGGTAGCATCCTTATCCACGAAAGAGCACGTGTCCTGGTAAACATCTACAGGTGTCATACCAGTGGTGGGAACCTGTGAACGATCAGTATCGTTTGCGCCCCACACCTTGTAATAGAGGGCTTTAATGCCCATAGTTGCTAAAACTGGCATAATCTTTAAGTTTTAATTGTTATACGTTGTTCTTTTGTCTTACGGTTATCTCCAGGGCTATAGAAACAAAGTGCTCATCATGGCCTTGCTCTTTCATAGGTGGATTGATCAGTCCTATTGACCAGTTCCAACCCTCCTCCACCTGAAAGTGGTTTTTCAGAGCGTCTATAACAGCTTTCTTTAGCTCTATCAGCCTGGGAAAGTTCTTTCTGTAAACAGTATTCGGCTGGATCGTGTTGCTTTTCAGATCAGGCACATGGATATTGATATTGATCTGGCCGTTTCTCACCGATCCCTCACCCTGGATGGTGCGAGGAATGATGATAATACCATCAGTGGTATAGTCTGATCTCTCATAGTCTATCTGATTGTCTGGATCAGACAGCAGAGAGTTTATCTGAGCATCACCCAGGAGGGTGTCCCTGACTACTACAGCTATTTCCTCAGTTGTTATCATTTGCCAAATAATTCAGTTGCCTTTTTGTTTGCCAGATCTTTCAGCCTCTGGATGGTTTGTGGAAAATCGCTCATTGCTTTAAGCTGGGCTGGCAGAATAACATCGTACCCTTTAGCCTCTACATAGGCAGCGTAATTCATTCCTGCTACAATGATGAGTGAGAAAGAGTTTGTGAGCTTTGCAGCCATCTGTTGAGCCACTTTCAAGCCCTCAGCAGCTCCCTCTCCAGGCTGGATTTCCCCACCATAGGTAACAATCTTTCCTTGCTTTACCACGGCATAGCCTATAGAGTTTGTGAGGTTGCCTGTCTGATCAGTGTATGTGTGGTGATCCTTAGCGTACTTTGCAAGCTCCTCACCTAAGTACTGGAGCTGAAACACAGTAGCTTTCTCCAGGCGTTCCTGAAAGGCTTTCACCTGACCTGCCACAAAACCGTCACCAAACGTAGGCTTTATCCCCATAGCTCAATGTATCTCCTGTTCTGGTTATCCACGCCCTGGATAGTAAAGACATCCACGCTGCCATCCTCCATCGTTATCTCCACAACAGTGCCAATGCGAAAGTCACCATCATGGAAAGGTCTCTGGATAAACAGATCCCAGGTATAGGAGTGGATTTGCCCATCCGTTCCCTGGATCTGCTTTGCTGGTATGTGTTTGTCGATCTGGCACCTACCGCCATCAGCCCATTCACCATCACCCCCACCAGTCAGAAAACCAGTCTTGGGATCCTTTGTCGGCTCCTGAGCGTTTTTGTATCTGAAAGTGCCATTGTACCTACCCATAGCTTACCATCTGTTAGATCCATCCTCAACTGTAGGAACTCCCACAAAATCATCCTCCAGGCCGTTCTCATCAGCCAGTGCCTTAATGCGTTTCTCCAGCTTATCAACCTGGTAGCCTTGTGAGCTTTTACCCTGGCTGTCAGAGGAGAGCACAATGAGCTTTCTGAGCACAATGATTGCAGCCTTAGCGATCTGCTTTTTATCAGCAGCTGTGTACTCCTCATCGGAGTTATCCACACCAGCGTCTTTCAGGCTCTTTGTCAGAGCTGCTGGGCTGGCGGTGTACGGCTCCAGCTCACCGATCAGAGCATCATATTTTGTGAAAGTTCCCATAGTCTTTAGTCTGTTACGTTAAGTTTCTCTTTGAGGGCAGCAGCCTGTTCCTCTGAGAGCTCCCCGATCTTCTTAGTGAGGCCGTTTACACCAGCGTTAGGTGCTACAGCTACACCAGCAGCGATCAGGGCATTCTTGATCTCCTGAGGATCATACTCCTTACCATCAAATACTACCTTACCTGGTGTTACCTCGTTACCTTTGCCATCGGCTCCAGCACCATCAGCACCAGCACCGTTAGCATTCTCCTCAGGAACACCCACTGTTTCAATCTTAGCCAAACCACGCTTGACCAGATCGTTTACCCTGGAGAGATCATCCGTTTCCAGATGATCCCCAGGATTATAGACGGTCTTGTGATCTGACTTATCCTTGAATTGCTCCACTACCAGGAGCACAAACAGGATAGAGGTTGTGATCAGCTTTTTCATTTCTATTCGCTTATTAGTTGGTTAGACGATTAGCCCTCAGGCACTGTGTCCTCAGTAGGAGCTACGCTGTTTTCGTACTCGTACTTAGTCCAGTACATACGCTCGTTACCGTTGGCATCAGCTGGCACCTCTTTCTCCACGAAACCACGCACCTGAATACACAGGATAGCGTCAATCTCAGTAAAGCAAGGAATCATACGTGCTGATCCCTGGGTGTACTCAGCAGCTACCTGGTTGGTAGATTCACCTGTACGCCACTTAGCGATACGAATACCGTTACCAGCGTTCATGTAATCCACGTTCTCCTCCTCCATCAGCTCACTATCCTCAATGGCTGGCTGGATCTCACCGATCTTACCAGCAGGCTTAATGGCGATAAAGTTGTGATCCCACGGATCCAGGGTGTTACGCTTGCCATCCTTATCAATGGCAAACTTACGTGTGACAACAGTCACCTCAGGGATCTTGTTCTCAGTCAGGAGAGCCTTGAACTCTGATTCAGTTACCACCTGAGCCTGTTTGTCTGAGCCATGAGCAAGCAGACGTGTGGTAGGATCCATCCTCAGCCAGAAATACAGATCCTGGCTCATCAGAATCTCACCAGGCTCAATGCCACGGTTACGCAGATCTGCACAGATCATTGCAAGTACCAGGATAGGCACTACCTTACCAGCCTTAGTGTTGGCTGTAGTCCAGTTGAAAGCTGTCATCAGCTTGTTCTGCTCGGACATCAGGTAGTCGATCTCATACTGACGGCCTCCAGGGTTGTTGATTGATGGAGTGAACTGTACCACACCCCAGTGAGACATCACAGAGAGGATGATAAAGTCCATCACATCCTTACAGCCCAGGTAAGCATCCTGAACATCGTGCTTGAGCGTCTTTTCGATCTGCCTTACCTTTGCGCTCTCAACGAGACGTGGGTTTTCGTAGATCTCCATGAGCTTACGGTAATCCCTTGCAGTCATTGGGAACTTGTGACCTACACGTGGAATATCGTTGCTCCAGATGTCGAAACCATCAGAACGCCTCAGAGGTGTAGGAGATTCGTCACCCAGCAGGGTAGCCATAAACCTCATACGGTACTTACCTACAACAGCCTCAGCTGTCAGGCTCATCTGTGGAGTGTTGAAATCAAACCACTCATCACAGTACATCTTCTGGAAAAGAGCTACCTCACGCTCAGAGGCCTTATCAAAGGTCTTTTTCCAGGTAGCCAGAAAATCAATGGGAGCACCCTCTTTGTGCAATCCCTTGAATGTTGAAAATATTGATCTCATTTCCTAAATCTTTTAAGGGTTAGTAAGACTGGGAAAGTTTCACATGAGGATTACCAGCCAGAGCCATGCCAGAGGCATCTTTCTGAGAGGCTGGGATCTTCTGCACACGCCTCTCCAGGAGAGCGTATTGCATAGTGTCAGCGCACACGTCAATGGCGGTCTCGAACTCCTCAACCTCCACATCCTTGATGGTGACTGCCTTACCAGTAAACCTTTCAGCAGCGTTATGAGAGGCATCCTCGATAACCTCCTCCAGAGTGTTACCCACAGCAAGGCCAGAAATAGCCTTATCCAGGGTGATTACATACGTGCTCTTTGTCTTTGTGATGTTAGCGATCTGGGCAGCGTTAGCAAAGGTGCCAGAAATGGCATCTGCTTTGGCAACCTTATCGCCAATACAGAACACAGGAGCAAAGAACTCGGCAACTTTCAGAGATACTTTCTTAGCATCGTCTGAATCAATGTCCACTACCTCAGCGGTTTTCAGGATCTGCACCTTTCTGGTCTGCTCATCAAAAGTGGCAACAGTACCAATAGGGATGATGTCACCCTTATTGAAATGCTGGTTTTCCACATCCAGATTGAAACCACCAGGAACAATGCTGGGAGATCCTGTAAAGACTGGGCGTGAGCCAGTGAAAGAATCTTTTGTACGTTTCATTTTGCTTGTTATTTAGCGGTTATTGACTCCAGCAAGCTATCAGCAGCCTCATCAACTTGCTTTTCACTTGCCACCTTTTTACCCTCAATTTCCTCAGTTTCCAGTCCGTTAGTGATCAGTCCCTGTTTGAAATCCTTGATGGCTTGCTCTGCATCGTCACCCTCAGCAATAGACTTTGCCAGAGTATCACGGAGATACTTGGGGATTTTGTGAGTTTCCATCAGGCTCTGGATAGTCTTTGTACGCTCTCCAGCAGCCTTTTCACCTTTCAGGGTTTTAAGCTCCTCAGCCTGATCCTCCATCTGTTTCTGCATCTTTTTCAAGAGCTTCATCATCGGATCCTTTTTCTTTTTAGGATCTGAATCATCATCTGGATCATCGTCTGGATCATCATCCTCATCATCATCTGAATCGTTGTGATCCTTACGCTTTGGATTCTTTTTCTTGAAAGCATCTACCCACCTGGAGGATTCGCCCTGGCTTTCCTTAGCCACATCAGCGATCAGGTTTGCAGCCGTTTCAATCGCTGCCTCATCAGTAGAATCATCCTCAACGCTGCCACCGAGTTTTTCGGTTATCGCTTTAAGGTACTTCTCTGAAAGTCCAGTGTCTTTGCACAGACTTTTCACCTTGTCAAAGAGTGTCTTGTTCATACGTTATAAAGTTGCATTATTTATTAAATCGGTGCAAATATAATAAAATTTTTCTGTATGTGTTTGTTGAACACAGCACAAATTTACCACGTAAATTAGTTAAAAAAAGTTATAAATATATTCACCAGGTAAATTTTTAATGATTTTCCTTTGTTATTTCGGAAATAGTATGTACTTTTGCAATGTGTTTGACAGACACACCAAAATAATGCAACACCAATTAAATTTTCAGATTATGACACAGAAAGAGTTTTTTGATCGCACAGGTATTGAACTTACAGAGGATCAATACAAGCAGGTAGAGGCAATGTACCTGGAGGCTGGTAACATGGATAAGGATGAGTTCTGCAAGGATTACAAAAAGCACCATGAGAGCACGCTGCTTGCTACCTATTTCAGACAGGCTGAAAACCTGAAAAACAAGCTGGATGATATGAGAAACGAAAGATCCATCCTGGTTGATTTCCTCCTGGAGAGAGCACAGTGCTTTGGTGATATTGAGCTGCTTAACAAAGCTATTGAGCTGGTAGGGCATGATAAGGTGATTAAACGTAAGATCAGACTGGGTATGCCACTGTGGGATGAGGATAAGGAATATATTGTAGAAAACATTAAATAAGGAGGATCAAGTTATGGCAAAGGCAGTATTAGAGTATTCTAAGGAGCAAAAGGAATACATCAGCGCAATGCGTAAGGCTATCGAGCAATCTAAGGAGCTGAAAAAGTCCACTGGCTGGGTGGTAGCTGGTTTCGGAGGTGAGACTTACTACTGTTACGTTGGTGAGGGCAATGGCTACCAGGGTAGCTGTTTCTATCCAATGACAAACAGGGCTGTGGTATTCGACACAGAGAAAGAGGCTCAGGATCACTGTTACACAGGTTTCCGCAATGGCAACGGCAAAGGTGATCTCCTGAAACTTTACCCAGTAAAGGCATCCGATTACTTTGCAAAGGTAGAGGATGATCTGGAGAGACAGCTGGGATGGGCAATGGATATGTGGAACAAACAAGTAGGGAGGATGTGATATGGCAAAGATCGAGATCCACAAAGTTAAGAGGTATGGAGAAACCTGGCTGGTTGGCATAGATCCTGTAACGAGAAACAGCGTTTTCAGGGCTAAGACAGAAAAGCTGGTTAAAATCAGAGCCAGGATCCACGGCTACACAGAGATAGAGAATAAATACTAACCCATTAAATGCAACACTGATATGGCAAACGGAATTATTACATTGAGAGTGCTCCAGCAGGACACTGAGGATCAGATTAGGATCGGAGCTGGTTTCCCAGCATTGGAGGGAAACATTGATAAGGTGGTAGAGAATACCATCAAACAGTATGGTAAGGAAATGGAATGGTGTGGAGGTTTTCAGGAGGGATGCAAGCGTTACTACAAACGTATTGCCCTGGTGAATGCTGACACCCTCCAGAGTGTAAGAGAGATCTATCCAGGAAAGGAGGCATAACATGGCACAGAAAGCACTACTGTTAGACGTGATGCTGAGTGATGGCACTTTCTTATGCCAGCTCAGATACACAGGCACACCGTTTCCGATGATCATTGATGGTAAGATGGTACCCACATACGATCACGGAGATCTGAGAAAGTTTGCCCTGGAGAAACGCCCCTCTCTGGCAAACAAGAAATTCGATGTTATACCAACTAACCAAAGAGTATATTAAGCTATGAGCAATATTTTCGATACAGAGTATTTTCCAACACCCAGGGAGGTGATCTCACAGATGATCGCCCCCTACAGGAAAGAAATAAGTAAGAGGCAGATCCTGGAGCCCAGTGCTGGTACTGGCTCCATCCTGGATTACCTGGCAGAGAGTTACGGCTATAAGGCTCCTAAGGCAAATATGTACGCCTGTGAGATCAATCCAGAGCTGGTGATGGTACTACAGGGCAAAGGCTATAAGATCCTGGCTGATGATTTCCTCTCCTACAAGCCCTCACACACCTTTGATCTTATTGTTATGAATCCACCGTTTAGCAATGGTGATGAGCACCTGTTACACGCCTGGGATATACTGTGGACTGGTGATGTGGTCTGCCTCCTGAATGCTGAGACGATCCGCAACCCATACACCCAGAGGAGAAAGCTCCTGGCACAGATCATCCAGGAGCACGGATCTGTGGATTACCTGGGTAAATGTTTCAGAGGTGCCAGCAGACAGACAAACGTGGAGGTAGCTATGGTGAGACTGCACAAAGAGGTGGAGGATCAGCGTTGGCACATAGACTTTGGGGATGGTGCAAAGGTAGAGGGTGTGCCTGATTTCAAAGAGGCTGTTTCCTCTGGATCTGAGATCGCTGTGGTGGATAAGCTGGGAGATTACCTACACGCCTGGGATAAGGCAAAGGAGGCTGCTGTGGAGTTCATCAAGGCACGTAAAAAGCTGGATTTCTATGTTACTGCTTTCATGGGTACTGAGGATGTGAGCAAGCTGGTAGGAGAGCAAATGAGAGAAATGCAAGGATCTGGTAATGATATGCAATCGGCTTACAATGCTTTTCTGAATGCTGCTAAGTCCAGAGCCTGGAAAGAGATCATTGCTAACCTGGGTATGGATAAGTACATGACAGCCAACCTGAGAAAGACGTTTGATCAGTTCTGCGAGGCTCAGGGTGCCTATGAGCTTAACAGGGATAATATATACAAGCTGATCCAGTTTGTATGCCTCAATAGCCAGAATATCCTGAAAAAGGCTGTGGTGGATGTGTATGATATGTTCACCAGGTTTCATAAGGATAACACTGAGCTCACTGAGGGATGGAAAACAAACAGCCAGTTCAAGGCAAACAAAAAGATCATTCTGCCCTACTTTGTTTCCTCTGACTGGAGTAGCACTTTCAGAGCTGACTGGAATAGGTACAATGAGTACAGGGATATTGATAAGGTGATGTGTTTCCTCTCTGGGCTATCCTATGACAGCCTAAACAGCCTCTCAGAGCAAGGTAAGGCTAAGATGAGCCAGATGGGTAGCTACAACTTTAGCAGGGAGGCTACAGCGGAGGATTACACCAACCTGAGCCTGGAAAAGGCTATCTCCTTTGTCAGGGTAGGTGATTCCAGCCTCCATGAGAGTGCTTTCTTCAATTTCAGGTGCTATAAGAAAGGTACCTTGCATATCATATTCAAGAGCGAGGATCTTTGGGCACGCTTTAACCTGGCTGTGAATGAGGGAAAGAAAGAGCTGGGATTTACTAAGTAGAGCGTATGGCAAAGAAACCTAAATGTAAAGAATGCCCACACTGGCAGTACACTAAGACGCTTGGATCTCCAGACGTTCCAGAGTGGCACTGTCGGTTTGGGTTTTCACCCTCTGAGAGCTGCCAGGAAATGGCAAAGGACAATATCAAGTGCATCAGGGAATACTACAAAAGACACCCTGAGGAGTTACAACTAAAAATAAGATTCTGATATGATCATTAAAAAGCCAAAATACAAACTACAATCCAGGTGTGCTAAGTTACGCTGGGATGATGTGCGTGGTTACTGGTGGTGCTGCCAAACCTCTGTATGCTATAAGCACTCAGATCAGTGCCCTCTGGTTGAGGGTACTGCCAGGGAGGTGCAAAAGGGATCCGTACTACTAAGGAACATCCAGCCAGCCAGTATCAGGAATGGAGTAGAGAAATGGATCAACGATCATAAGAGTAACAAGCAATTATCATTAAACTTTTGAGATATGCCGATAAGACCAGAAAACAAAGCCAGGTACCCTAAGAACTGGCAGGAGATCAGGGCTGCAATCCTGGAGAGAGCTGGCAACTGCTGTGAGTTCTGTGGTGTGCGCAATCATACCTACAGGCAGAATGCCCAGGGTAAGACGGTTAGGGTGGTGCTTACTATAGCTCACCTGGATCATACTCCAGAGCACTGTGATCCATCCAATCTGAGAGCACTGTGCCAGAAATGCCACAATGCCTATGACGCTCCACACAGAGCTGAGACACGAAAGAAAACAAAGTTAAATCAAAATCAGTAATAATATGACAACATTCTGTAGGGGTGAAAAATGCCCAGTTAGAAAACAATGCTCCAGGTACACTATAGGCCTGGATGAGAAACGTAACGGATCTGATGATCGGTACATACTCCAGTGTAGGAACCAGAGGATGTTTACCAATGAGGATCTTACACCAGCTGGAGGTATAACTGGTATATCCCAGAAAACTGCTGATGATCTGGCAAAGGCTTTTGCCGATTTAGGCAAATCAATGGCTCCACTGGCAGAGAATCTGAATAAGTTTGTGACTAATGTACTGGTTAATCGGTATGGGGAATTGACACGTCAATTTCTGGAGGCAAAATACAAGTCTCTTACAAAATCCATATTCACAAGGTGGTGGTGGAAAAGGAAAGCTGACAAACTTTCTGAGCAAGTTGATAAGCTGGGTGAATTGATTGATCAACACATAGAAAAAGGAGGTGACAAATGAAAGCCGTATTACGTCTGTGTGTTGTTCTGGAGGATAAGCAACCTACCCAGGTTGTTATGATAGATGATCCAGGGCTGAAAGAGGATGATATGCTGCTGGTGCGAAAGGCAATAAACTCCTTTTCTGCTAAGCTGGATAAGATCCAGGGTGTGGATGATCCCAGGTGTAAAGACTGCAAGCACTGGGGAAAGGGCAAAGCCTCAATCAATGCCTGGAGAGAATCAACAGTATGCTTTCTGAAACGTAAGAAGATCCTACATCCCAGGTTTAAGGATCAGGTGATCTATTACGCTAAATCCAGGATGAGTAAGCCTTGCAATAGCTTTGACAGAAAGGATGATTAGCTATGGAGTACATCTATCACAATATGAATCCATTTGGCAAACACGTTAGGGATTGTGTTTACAGGGCTGTTGCTCATTTCTTCAATGAGCCCTGGAGGGTTGCTGTGATTCGTGTAGTACGGAATGCTATGGCCTCTGGTAATGTGAATTTCAACTATACTACAAACATAGTTGATTTTATGAAAAACCAGGGATATAAACGCCTGAAAGCACCACACAAAGGTATTACTGTTAGGGAGTTTGGCAGACAGGCGAAACAAAATGAGGTATATATGATCCATGTAACCAAACCTCAGCACCTGACGATCATAGATGATGGTAATCTTATTGATATTTGGGATTGTAGAGACTGTGTTATGGATTATTATTTCAAGAAAGAAAAGGAGGTGTAACTATGCTTGCAAGGCAATACAAGAAAGTACACAGGGATAAGATCCAGCTCTTTGCTGAGATCATAGCCACTGAGAGCAAAGTGCCTGTAGAAAAGATCACTAAGGCTCTGGAGGATTTCTTTGCTGAATCAAGTGAGGATGAGGTAACAGTGGGCTACATTGTTGAGCTGGAGGAGCCTTTCAGTCTGGAGGAGCTGGAGGCTCAATTAGAGAGGTTGAGATACTATGATGTCCGTGTTAGTGATAACCCACACCTGGATCTGAGACAATACAGCCGTGAATCCTGGCACACTCACCACAAAGAGGGTAAGCCCTGTAAGGCAAAGATCAAGCAACCTTTCTGGCACAGGATCAGGAGCTTTTGCGTAAGAAAACGCTACCACTGAGGCATAAACCTGGTAAATTTTGCATTTTCTTTGCAAAAACTTTGGTATTTCGGAAATAATTTAGTAATTTTGCGTTCAAGAAACACAGATATGAGACAGAATAATGTAATTCACGTGCTGCTGGATGAGCCCTACCAGGGCAAAAAGAACTGGTACTTTGGATCAGTGGCAGCTATATATGATAAGATCCCCAAAGAGGTGATCGGAGCTGGTAAGGAATGGCTCTGGCAGTGCCTGGCTAAGAAAGATGAGCACCGTACCAGGAAAGCCACTATAAGACGTGCTAATGTAATAACTAAAAAGCAGAAAAGATGATTGGAGCAATTATTGGTGACGTGATTGGATCACGCTTTGAGTTTAACAACACCAGGGATTACAACTTTGAGCTGTTCACAGCACAGAATAGCTACACAGATGATACGATCTGCACGCTGGCTATAGCTGATGCTATACTGTCTCTGGAGAGCTTTCAGGATAAGCTCCTGGAGTGGTGTAGGCTCTATCCTCATCCGATGGGTGGATATGGTGTCAGCTTTGCACGCTGGATAGCCTCCAATGATCCGCTACCATACAACAGCTTTGGCAATGGATCAGCAATGAGAGTGAGCCCTGTAGCCTGGGCTTTTGATGATCTGAAAGATGTGATCGACTGGGCAATAAAGACTGCATCCGTGACACACAACCATCCAGAGGGCATCAAGGGAGCTGTGGCAGTGGCTCATGCTATCTGGTATTTCCGTTTCTGTGACACACATCTGTCATACTTTATAAAGACGATGGAGGAGTATTACCCTGGCTTTATGGATCAGGCGTTTACTCCAGGTAAGTTTGATGAGACGTGCCAGGGCACCGTTCCCCTATGCCTCCAGATCGTATGCAACTCACACAGCTTTGAGGATGCTATCAGAAAGGCTATCTCCTTTGGTGGTGACAGTGATACCATTGGTGCCATTGTAGGATCTATAGCAGAGGCTCGTTTCGGAATCCCTCAGGAGTTTATTGATAAGGTTTTAACGTACCTGGATCCTCGGATGATTGATCAGCTCAGGATCTGGCAAAAATTTCATTAAGCGATATGGCAAAGGATTGGAATAAGCAAGGGTTTTTCTCTGGTATCACAGAGGATTATTCTAACTACAGGTGGTTTAAGGGTGAAAGCAAAAACCCTTACCAGGAAGATCAGGAGCGACCTCTGGCAGCTCAATTCTGGGAGTATGAGAGAGATTTCCACATGGATTATCTGGATCGTGCTGATACCAGCGTGAGCCTGGCAGACGCTTACAAGCAGTGGAAAGCTGAGCTGATCCAGGAGCATCTACCAGGTAAATCACCTAATCCGTATGGTGATCAGACAGACTGGGCAAAGAGCTTTGAATCTGGTAAGAGGGAGAGTTAGGATCTCAGATACTTTAGGAATGCAAAAGGGTTTCGGTTACTCAGGTAGTCGGAATCCTTTTCGTTTGTGTACGCCTCTCTTTCAAAGGATATGTTCCTGTAGGCATTACCTTTCATAAAGAGCCTTATGATCCATTCCAGCACGTACCAGAGGTAGAACGGTATATATAATAGTTCCCTCATCTGTGCTGTATGGATCTTTTCATGGTTGATCACCTGTGGGGATATGTAGCTATCTCCACGCACAAACAGGATCCCAAACAGATTGATAGCCAGGAATCCCTTGAACGGAATAATGTTGTTTCTTACGATCTTCATATTTCCTCCATTTCTACTACCCAGCCTCTACCAAAACCATATTTCTGTGTGGTTTCCTGGTACACAGCCGTTACCTTGAACTTAGCACCAGCACGAAAGACAATCTCATTCTCGGATCTGTAGTGTGATATGGGCTTTATGTCGGCTCCATGCTTTGACTTGATCACGTACATAAAGTTATCACCAAAGATCTTTGTGGTGTCTATGCTGGTAGTGGAGCTCATCAGAGCCTTATTGACGTATGGCTGACCTGTTGCCAGGCAATCCTGGAGCGTCTTGATGTGCTTTGCCATTGTAGCGGTGTCAAAGGTTATGCCAGAGAACACTGTGCCCTGGTATCTGGGCATCTTTTCCAAAGCAGCGTTACAAGCCTGGATAAACTTAGGGCACAATCCTCCGTAATCCTCCACAACACCGTGGTACTCATCAATCACTCCATAACTATAGCGGTTGATCCACTTGGATCCGTAAGAATACCTGTTGATCAGTCCCAGCTCCTCCACTGGTATTCCATATTCCTTGCTGAATTGCTCCATTGCTGACAGCTCAGAGCTTTTCAGGTGCCATTTACCACCTACAGGTGTCATAGCACTGGTATTCTCTGGAGCCTCCAGGTACTCTTTGAGAGCCTTAGCAGCACTCTCCTCAGTCTCACCATTCAGTTTCAGGATCTTTCCCTGGTGGGAGTGGTATTTCTTAGCCAGCTCTTTCTTATAGTCTGCCAGCGTCTGGTAGGCAGAATCTACAGCATAGTGCCATTGTGATCCGTGCTTTGCCATTGCATCATCATAAGCAGCCTGGAGCCTTGCAACCTCCATCTTTTCAGCATCAGTAGCGAAAAGATCTATGGTGGATCCATCACCACCCTGTGCAACCAGCTTTTTGAGCCTTGCTTTCTCAATCTCCTGGATCTTCGTTGCAGCCTTTCCTGTCAGGTCTCTTATCAGAGCTGGATCCTCACCCTTTGCTATGGCATCCTGGAGCTGTGCCTGGAGATCTTTCAGCGGTTTGCTCTTGCTCTTATACACCAGGACACTCTGGGCATCGTTGGTAGCTGTCTGGATCTCCAGTTTCTTCTCTACCTTTGCCAGCTCCTCCTGGAGCATCTTAGCCATTTCCTGGGATGTCGGAAACTTATTCTTATCAGCTACCCATTGAGCCTCAAATTTGAGTTTCTTCACCTGGTAAGCCAGATCACCACCAGCGATCTTAGCCTTGAAAGCATCAAAGGCATCATAGAGTTTCTGTACTGCCTCCTCACCATATTGCTTTACCAGAGCCTGGTGGTGTAGCTCCTCTGGTGTCGGTGGATTGAGCACCTTGTTTACCAGATCCTGGTTATCCTTGACGAAATAAGGCAGCGTTCCCTTTTCCTGGGCTTTAGCCATCCTCTCCTGTGTCTTAGGATCCTCCAGCCAGTTCTTAAAGCCCTCAGGAGCCTCAGAAACGGTGTTTCCTGATGTGACAGACAGACTGCCAGGCTCCTCACCAGAGAGGATCTTATCCACCATATCATCCATTTCCTCCTGGGTTGCCAGCACTGGTACCATGTAGCACCTACAGTTAGGGTGCCAGCCAGTCCACTTGAACGTCTTAGGGTAGATACCTTTCAGGGCATCACATATATCTGGCTCTGGGTGATTGTTGCTCAGTTTGATCTCCACGCCCACAACAAAGTCCAGCTGTTGCCAGCGTTCAAAATCGGAATCCCTGTAGGCTATATTGGTTTCAGATCGTGCAAGCCTCTGAGCGTTCCTGTAGCTGGATCTGTACACGCCCTGACCTGGATGGTAGTGTTTAGGATCGTCATTGATCCATTTGTAGATACCCTCCTCCTTATCAAAGATCCTACGTTTCCACACACGCCCATAGATAGGGTTTCCATCCTCATCCTCTCCTACCTTGATACGGAAACGCCTGTACCACCTATCAGGATCCTGTAGGTATTGCTGGATCTTGGATGCAAGCTGGTTGGATGGTGTGCCCTCTCCTATAGCCAGATCCAGGGTACCCTCCAGCTCTCCTTTGTATTGGCTGGTGTATTTCCATACCTTTTGTGAGAGATCCAGCCCCTGGGTTTTCCTGGCAAAGAAAGCATCCATAGCCTCCCTGTTCCTGAGAAAGTATTTTGCAAAGTGGTTATCCTCAATGGAGCTTGCACCAAAGATCTGCTTTACCAGCTCATCATTATTCTCTGAGGCAAACATCCATTCCTTTTCCACACCCTCCCTGATCGTCTGGTACACACGGCTGTACATATTCCTGAGGATCGGCTGTACCTCCTCAGTATATCCGTACTCAGAGAAAGAGAAAGGAGTGCCCTCCTCCAGCTGTGTGCCTTTCACCAGGTCTATGATTTTACCCAGTGAATCACGATAGATGGAGCGCACAGCAGCAGCATAGCCCTCTGTACGTTGAAAGAGAGCTTGCTGGAGAGCCTTACCACTCATGTACTTTCCATTTGCCATACTCCTCAGATCAGACTACCAATAACAATACCAATGGCATCACAGATAAGATCATGGAGCTCAGGAGTGCCCTCATGTTTCCTATCATAGAGCTCCTTACCAATGCCAATGATCACCACAACCAGAATTGCAGCCCACAGAGGCATCCAGTTCTTTAGCACATCCAGGATCAGCGCACTACAGGCTATGTGTAACAGCCCATCTGTGCGCACCCATTCCCAGATCTTCTTAATTACTTTCATAGTTCAAACTTTTTTGTTACGTCTGGCAGATCCACTGTCTGACCTTTCAGCTCATGGGTGCAATCATCCAGGAACTTTATTTTACCATCAGTCACGTAAGAGTGGCAGTAGGTACGCTCTCCCCTACAGCTACTCTCTACAGCTATAGACGGTCTGATAGTGGGTTTCTCCAGATCTTTGTTAAACTCCCATACAGGAAACTGATCACGTGGATCAGTACCTATCTCATGCGGTGTCTTACAGGCTGGGCAAATGAAATAATAAAGCCCAGTGTTTTGCAATCGTCTTATCTTTGGCATAGCTTACTCTCCCTGTCCGAACACATCTATCTTATTCAGCTCCTGCTGACGCTTGATCTCTTGCTCCATCCTCTCAGCTTGCTCCTGCTTGATCAGATCATACTCTTTCTTAGCATCCTTGATCAGGTAAGAGAGCTCCAGCATGGTCTGGGTACTCATACCACCAGCACCAAACTGTTTCAGGATGTCATTCAGAGTGTCTGAAACATCATCACCAAACGGCTCCTGGAACTCATGCCCTACCATCAGAGCCTCATACTGAGCTTTGTGGGCATAGTCCAGAACATTGCCCAGGATAGCCAGCATGATATTGGCGTGTCGATTCATGTAGCCATCGTGGGTTTCCTTACGTTTCTCAGCCTTGATCACTGCCAGCAGCATCACCTTACGGATAGCCTTAGCAGAGAGGTTACTGAGTGATTTCATATTGTCGAAATCAATGTTAGGAGTGAACGATTTACTTAGTATATGCTTATCCAGACGCTCATACTCATTCTGCTTGCTCTGGCTTGCCTGATCCCATGTAAGATACTCAACCTTACCACCATTTTTCAGGATATACAGCTTAGCCTCATCCTCAGCCTTTGGCAGAGAGTTAAGGATCTCAGAGGTGGCAACCATAGCTGGGTTAGCAAAGCGATCATTCACATCTGCATCTGTTGATTCCAGTGCCTCTGTGCGCTCGATCATAGGCTGTACACCATCATGCTCTACCTCCTGTTCAAACATCAGCACAGGTATCTTTCCAATAGGATTCTGCTTAACCAGCACCTCCCAGCCGATATTGGAACGCTTGCACCTGTAGATGGTATCGTCTGTGTATATATCCAGGTGGTGAACGGTCTTATTGCCAGCCTCAGTGAGATAGTAGCCCCAGGCAAAGGCTTTCATTTTGCGGTACTGATCCTTGATGAAATAAATATCATCACCGTTTTTCTTGCTCAGCACATTCAGCAGCAGCTTAGGCTTTCCTGTCTTACTATCCTGGTACACATGATAGAGGATAGCGGACGTACCCTCAGCACCAGCAGCACGCTTAGCCTCCCTGACTATAGCGTTAAAGCGTACATCCTCATTCAGCTGTTTGTACGCCTGGAAAGCATCATCAGTGCCCTCTGACAGCTGGAGCCATTTCACAGGTCTGCCATACAGGAACACCAGGGCAATCTCATTGATGAAAGTCTGGTAGGGAATAGGAATTTTCCACCTCTTACTCCATCTGAGGAAATTGCCTTTTTTGTCAAACACAGCCCGATCCTTGCGCTCCATGATCTTGTGGGTAGAGATCTCAAAATCCCTCAGATTATTTGCAGCCTGGATTGAGCAATCTTTCATCATGCTAATAGCCCTGGAAACATCCTTTGCCTCCAGTAGCTCCGTGAATGTCTGCTGATAGCCTATAGCAGCTTTCACCTCGTTTGCTAAACTGTTAAAAATACCCATGTCTTTTAATTTAAGCTGTTGTTAGTCCTAATCTACGTTCTATATCATCTGGTATGTCATACTCATTGTAATCAAACCATGATCTCATAAGAAACATATCTCTCCAGTCTGGAGATCTGCCTATATCCAGTTTGATCTCAGGCTTTGGTTTAAGCATCAGCCTACCATCATTGTCTGGTTTCCACGTCTGGAGCTGTTCAAGCTCATTGGTGATCTCCTCCTGTTCTGCCTGGCTCACCAGGTCTGCCAGCACTCCTACCTCGTTAGCATTGATGTGATCTGCCAGCTTATATCCACACTGTGCCTGTAGATTCTGGTAGTTTTCACCGTTCAGAGGTGCAGAGTTATTCACAAAGCCCTCAATGTCACAGTTATCCACTACACCACCGCCAACACCATCCTCATCAACTATGCACCTGTATTTGGGGATCCTGTATTTCTTCTGGCATCGTATGATATACGTCTGTATGTCTGTTGTCTTAGAGACAGGGAAACACTGGTAATCAATCAGCATCCACCCATCCCAGACACCGATCCTGGCATAGTCAGCACCGAAACGTGCTATATCACCAGTCAGGTAGTGTATTCCAGTTCTGAGTGCCAGGATATTGCCAAAGATCGCACAGATAGCATCATGGCTACACAGAGCCAGAGGGTTATCATCGTATTCCCAGTTACCCTTAAAGAGGCGTTCAAACTTGACCTTATCAGAGGTTGTTTTCAAGCCCTCTATGTAGTCTGGATCTATAAATGGATTCTCCTGTACCAAACATGGTAGGTAGGCCTGATAGTCTTTCAGAGTGCCTTTCCTCCAGGGCTTGTAGAACTCATCATACATCCAGTTC